>Ga0126371_10000869_pt1 | contig 25353 bp, 17 predicted proteins | sample PanSoiMetaPlot_4_FD_110145 | JGI IMG/M metagenome (GOLD analysis project Ga0126371, IMG submission 110145) | Tropical forest soil microbial communities from Panama - MetaG Plot_4 | ecosystem: Environmental > Terrestrial > Soil > Tropical forest > Bulk soil | place: Panama | collected 2016-02-17 | reverse complement strand
AGAAATTCACTGTACGAGGAGTTTCGCGACATCCACAAGATTTGCAGTGTGTCCTGCGGTGAAAGGTGTAGGGCGCGCTGCATCACCACGCCGATGGGGCCGCCCGAGGTGAACACCCCGATGCTCGCTCCCTTGCCGGCATCTGCGAAAAGGCGGTCCAACCCCCGATTTACGCGGTCGCTGAACGCTTGCCAGGATTCCGCCTTCTGCAGCGGCAGTGTCCCGTTTACCCACAACGAGACCACTACTTCAAACAACCGCTGAAACGCTGCGCGTTTCTGCGTCTCGTCACCGGCGGATTGGACGCTGTCCTCCAATTCGCAAATCCTGGCATCCTTCGCCCGGAGCTGGGGAAGGCTTTCGGCGAGCATCGCGTCGCCATGGAACTCATCGAATGCATTCACCGCCACGGGGATGGGAAACGCCACTCCAGCCTCGCGGCAGGCTTCCCCGGTAATCTCCGCAGTCCGGCGATGGCGCTGCGCCGGCCCTGCATATACACCCTTGAAAACCAAGCCGCACCTCGCCCAATATTGCCCGAGATGCCGCGCCTGCGTTTCGCCAAGGGCGGAAAGCTGGTCGTAATTCTGCGAAAGAAAAGAGGCCTGGGCGTGGCGAACCAGGAACAAGCGGCCCATGCGTCACCCAAGCCGCAGCACCCGCGTCTCAGGCGGCCGCATGCTGTTCTTTCTTGTACTCGGCGAAAGTTTTCCCCTGTTCTGCAAGCTGTTTCAGCAAGGGCGCGGGCTCCCACAGCTCGCCGAGCTGCTTCTGAAATTCCCGCACGCGCTCATAAACTTTCTTCAGTCCAACGGCATCCGCATACCACATCGGTCCGCCGCGATGAGTGGGAAACCCGTACCCGTTGATATAAATGATATCGATGTCCACGGCGCGCAACGCGAAGCCCTCCTCCAGAATGCGCGCGCCTTCGTTCACTAGGGCGTAGACGCAGCGCTCCACAATCTCCTCGGGCGAAATCTTTCGCTGCTCGATTCCCTGCTCCGCGGCCCACTGCTTCACCCAATTGGCCACGTCCGGATCGAGACTCGGCCGCCGGTTCTCGTCATATTTGTACCAGCCAGCCCCGGTCTTTTGTCCGTAGCGCCCCATTTCGCAAAGCCGGTCGCCGGCAAACGCCTGCCTCACGCCCGGCTTTTCGAGATGGCGGTATTCCTTGCGAATGCGCCACCCGACATCGAGGCCCGCGAGATCGCCAACGGCAAGCGGCCCCATGGCCATGCCAAAGTCGGTCAGTGCATTGTCCACTTCCGCCACCGCCGCGCCCTCTTCGACAAGAAAAACGGATTCGCGCACGTAGTGGTGAAACATCCGGTTACCGACGAATCCCCGGCAATTGCCAACCAGCACGCCAATCTTCCCAAGCTTTTTCGAAAGCTGCATGCACGTGGCAATCACTTCCTTGCTGGTGACCTTGCCGCGCACGATTTCTAGTAGGCGCATGACGTTGGCGGGGCTGAAAAAGTGCGTTCCGACCACAAATTCCGGGCGCGAGGTGACCGACGCAATTTCGTCAATATTCAGCGTCGAAGTATTACTGGCAAGAATGGTACCGTTTTTGCAAATCTCGTCGAGCTGTCGGAACACTTCCTGCTTCAACGCCATGCCCTCGAACACCGCTTCGATGACCAGATCGACGCCGGCAAAGCCGTCAAAGCTGAGCGTCGGCTGGATCAGCTTGAGCCGCTCATCCATAAACTGCTGAGTGAAGCGACCCCGCTTGACGGAATTCGCATAATTTTTCTGAATGTTGGCCACGCCGCGATCCAGCGCGGCTTGATCGACCTCCTTGAGCAAAACGGGAATTCCCGCGTTGGCCAGCACCATGGCGATTCCTCCGCCCATGGTTCCCGCCCCGACAACGCCGGCGGTCTTGGCGGGAATCAGCGGAGTCTCTTTGGGAATGTCCGGAATCTTGGCCACCTCGCGTTCGCCAAAGAAAACATGAATCAGGGCTTTTGACTGCGGCGAGAACAAGCACTCCGTGAACAGCTTCCGTTCGACCTGGCAACCTTCCTCAAACGGCAATTTCGTGGCCGCTTCAATCGCATCAATCGCGGCAATAGGCGCCAGCAACCCGCGCTGCTTTTTCCGAACCGTCTCACGCGCCGCCGCAAAAACAGGAGTATTCTGCTCCGGTGTGCCGAGCTTTTCCGTTCGCTCGCGCGTTTTGGGCACAGGCTTTCCAGCTACCTCGCGCGCGAAAGTTATGGCCCCCGGCAACAGGTCGCCCTCGATGAGCCTGTCCACAATGCCTGCTTCGAATGCTTGTTCAGCTCCAATGGGATTTCCCTCAGTGCACATTTCGAGCGCTTTTGCGACGCCAGCGAGTCGTGGCAAGCGCTGTGTTCCGGCCGCTCCGGGAATGATCCCCAGCTTCACCTCGGGTTGGCCAACCTTCGCGCTGCGCACCGCAACGCGATAATGGCCTGACATGGCGATTTCCAACCCACCCCCAAGCGCCGTGCCGTGAACGGCCATCACCACCGGCTTGCTGCAATTTTCAATTTTCAGTAACAAACCTAGATGCCCTTCGCCCCGCGACTGCCCCGAAGTAACCTTGCCAAACTCCTTGATGTCCGCGCCGGCGATGAACGTACTGCCGCTGCCAATCAGCACGGCTGCATTCAGGTCGGAGTCGCCTTCCAGTTTGCCAATGGCGTCAGCGATGCCCTCCGGCACACCAGGACTGAGCGCGTTGACCGGCGGATTGTTGATGGTAATGACCGCGACGTTTCCGGACTTTGTGAACTGCACCAATTCGCCCATGATGTTCTTCCTCTAGGATCAAATTCCTTTACGCCTTTTGCGCCGAAACCGCTCCCGAATCAATCACCAGCCGCGCAATCCGCTCGCGATGAAACGTCGCGTCACCCAGCGCGGTTTCCGAAGCCTTGGCGCGGCGATAATAAAGATGCAAATCGTTCTCCCACGTGAAGCCCATACCCCCATGCACTTGAATGCCGCGGTTGCCGACCGTGCGCGCGGCGTCGCTCGCATACATTTTAGCGATGGAGACCGCAGCCGAGGCATCGGGAGCGTTTTCCTGCACCCCCCACGCCGCGTAATAGACAGCGGAACGCGCGCTCTCCGTTTCCAGATACATGTCCGCGCAATGATGCTGCACGGCTTGAAACATGCCAATAGGCTTTCCGAACTGCTTGCGAGTCTTCGCGTATTCGACAGTGAGGTCCAGCGTGCGCTGCATGCCACCAACCAATTCAGCCGCCAGGGCGACGGTCGCGACGTCCAGTGCTCTCGCGATGTCGGAAATCTCGCCAATCTTTTCCGCCGTGGTATTGTCGAATTGCACCGAATAGAGTTTGCGCGTCAGATCCATGCCCTGCATCGGAGCGACACGCACGCCCGCGGCTTTGGCCTCCGCAAGAAAAACTCCATTTTTGGCAGCGACGATGATCCAGTCGGCCACAGCCGCGTCCGGCACAAACAATTTTTCACCCTTGAGCCTTCCTTGCCGCGCAGTCATTTGCGCGTCCGCAGGATCCCAACTCGCGGTGGCCTCAAGGAGCGCGGCCGTCGCCCGAGCCTCTCCCCGGCTGATCGCGCCGAGAACTTTTTTGCTTTGCGCGTTCCCCGAGCAAGCCACCAAAACGCTGCCTGCCAGCGCCACGGTCGAAAAGAACGGGCCCGGAAGCAGCGCCCGTCCCGCCTCTTCCATCAGCAAAGCCAGTTCGACAATCCCCAGCCCGATGCCGCCCGTCTCTTCCGGAAAAACAATACCCGTGTAGCCCTGCTCGGCCAGCTTGCCCCAAAGGTTCGCATCAAATGCGGTCCCCGTTTCCATCAGCCGGCGAACTTCGGAAATGGGGCACTCCCCTGCAAAAAACTTCCGGGCGCTTTCTTTCAGAATCTCCTGGCTCTCATTCAATCCAAAATTCATAGCGTTCCTCAATAGCTCCGCGGCAGCCCAAGTACAAAGTGCCCGATGATGTTGCGCTGCACTTCGGATGTGCCGGCTTCAATAGTGTTGCCGCGCGACCGCAAGTAGCCGTGCGACCAGATTCCTCTATCAATCGCGTGCTCATCCCCGGCAACCAATTGCCCGTACGGCCCAAACATTTCTTGAGCAATCTGCTGCAGTCGCTGATTCAGCTCGCTCCAGAACAGCTTCTGAATCGAGCCTTCCGGCCCAGGCACGCCCGTGGCGGAAATCCGGCTAAAAGCGCGCATTTGATTCACGCGCATGATTTCCACTTCCGCATAGCATTGCGCCAGCTTTTGCCGCAGCAAAGGATCCTGCCCGGCGGGACGTCCGTTGCGCTGCACAGTGCGCGAAAGCTCGATCAACCGGTCGATATTGCGCTTGAACATGGGAGTGAGCCGCGCCCCAAATGCGCCGCGCTCGTGCATCAACGTGCTCACGGCCACATTCCAGCCGTCGTTCAACAGGCCGAGCATATTTTCCACGGGCACACGCACCTCGTGGAAGAAAATCTCGTTGAACTCGCTCTCGCCGGTTATCTGGCGCAGCGGACGAACTTCCACGCCTGGGGATTTCATATCCACCAGCAAAACGGTAAGCCCCTTGTGCTTGGCTACGCTCGCGTCCGTGCGCACCACAAGTTCGCACCAGTCGCCCACCCAGCCGTAGCTGGTCCACACTTTCTGTCCGTTTACAACGTAGTGCGGGCCGTCGAGCCGCGCTTCGGTCTGCAACGCCGCAAGGTCGGATCCTGCGTTCGGCTCCGAAAACCCCTGGCACCAGATTTCTTCCGCGCTGAGAATTTTCGGGATATATCGCTTCTTTTGCGCCTCGGTGCCGTGCGCAATGATAGTCGGCCCAATCAGGCCAAGGCCCAGAGCGTTAGGCATCGGCGGCGCCTGCACGCGTGCCATCTCCTCCCAGAAAATCGCCTGCTGCATCAGCGTCGCCCCGCGCCCGCCATATTCCCGCGGCCAGGAAACCGCAGCCCAACCGGCTTCATAAAGTTTTCGCTGCCACGCCCGCAAATACGGAAACGACTCCTCCAGCGGCTTCTCGCGCCATTCATTCCAGTCTTTCGGAACATTGCTTTCGAGCCAGGCGCGAAGCTCGTTTCGAAACGCCAGTTCCTCAGTGGTTAGCTTCAAATCCATGTATGGACGCTCCTTGACATGACAAGCAGACAAGCTATTTCTTCTGAGCAGCGGACTCGGCTCTTTCCTTTCCATCACCCGGTGAAGATTGCTCCGCAATCCTTTCCCCGGCGGGCCAATATTTCTTCCGCAGATCTCTTTTCAGAATTTTCCCCGTGCCCGTCTTCGGTAGGCTCTCGACAAAATCCACCGAACGTGGGCACTTGTAGTGAGCCAGCCGCTGTCGGCAATGTTCGATGAGTTCCATCTCTCCCGCGCGTTCGTTGGACCGCAAAACAACCAATGCCTTCGGCAGCTCTCCCCAAATCTTGTCCGGGACGGGAATCACCGCCGTCTCCATTACCGCGGGATGTGAAAGAATCGCTTTCTCCACCTCCAGCGAAGAAATATTTTCCCCGCCGCTGATGATGATGTCCTTCTTGCGGTCCACAATCAGTAGATAGCCGTCCTCGCCCCACGTGGCCATGTCTCCAGTGTGAAACCACCCGCCTCTCATCGCTTGCGCCGTGGCTTCCGGCTGTTGCCAATAGCCCTCCATCACTCCGTCGCTGCGCGCGACGATTTCGCCGATTGATTTCCCGTCCTTAGGCACGTCCCGATCATTTCCATCGACCACGCGAATTTCCACCCCCGGCATCGCGTAACCCGTCATCGCCTGCCGCACATAACGCTCTTCGCCTTGTGGGTCCAGGCCCGGCTTCAGCAACGAAATGGAAAGCACCGGCGACGTTTCCGTCAAACCGTACCCGGAGAAGCAGACGCCACCCAGCTTCTCTTCGACCTCGCGCACGAGCGTAGGAGAAGAAGCAGAGCCGCCCATGTTGATGCGCCGCACACTGCTCAAATCGTATTTGGTGCGCTCCGGACAATTCACCAGCACCGTAGCCATGGCCGGCACAAGACTGAAGTGGTTCACGCGTTCGGCTTGAACCAGACGGAAAACCTCCACCGGATCGAATCGCTGCATCATCACGTGTTTCCCGCCAAGCAAAGTCAGAAAGTGAGCTACTCCCCAGCCATTAGCGTGAAACAACGGAATGGTGTGCAGTTCAACAGCGTCTTTTTCAGTAGGCAGGCCCAAGCCGGTATTGTGCGCATGCAGATAAATATTCCGATGCGTCAGCATCACGCCCTTGGGTTCGGCGCTGGTGCCGCTGGTATAAAACAATTCCGCGAGATCGTTCTCGTCGACCTCCAAGATGTCGCGGCGAACAGGCACCGCTCCCGATAAAAGCGTTTCGTAATCGTGTTGGGTAAGCCAGTGCTTCGCGGCCTGAGCATCGAGCGAGTAGAAAGCCTTCACCGTAGAAAGCTTGGGGTGAAAGGATTCCACCAGTTCCCGAAATTGCCTCTGCAGGAACAGGACGGACGCCCCGGCGTCGTTCAAAATGTAAGCGAGTTCCGCGGCCGACAAGCGAATATTCAGTGGCAACAACACCGCGCCCGCTTCGATCACGCCGTAATACGCCTCCAGCAGGCGGTGGCAGTTGGTGCTGAGAAATGCCACGCGGTCCCCGGGCCGTATGCCTGACTTGCGCAATGCACCCGCCAGCCTACCAACGCGCTCCCCAAACTGCGCGTAAGTAAAACGCTCCTGTCCGCACACAACCGCGGTACGCTGCGGGTATTGCTGTTCGGCGTAGCGCAGAAAACGAATTGGCGTCAGCGGTATATTCACGGTTGGTCGCGCCCCTTACACGGTTTGCCCTCCGTCCACCACCAGCACGTGCCCGGTCACAAAATCGGATGCGTCCGACGCCAGAAAAACAGCCGCCCCTTTCAAATCATGCTCGCTGCCGAATCGCCCCAGGGGAATCTTCTGCAAAAACGCTTCCCTGTTCCTTTCGATGACCACTTCCGACATGTGCGTGGGAAACCATCCGGGCGCAATCGCGTTCACCTGGATATTGTGCACTCCCCATTTGCACGCCAGATCTTTCGTGAACGCGATGACTCCTCCCTTGCTGGCATGATACCCGATGGCCTGGAATTGCGGCGGGGCGCCCTGCAAGCCGGCCACTGAGGCGATGTTGATGATTTTTCCGTGGCGCTGCTGCTCCATGAATTTTCCCGCCGCTTGTGAAAACAAAAACGTACCCGTCAGGTTCGTTTCGATCACTTTGTTCCAGTGTTCCAGTCTCATCTCTTCGACCGGAGCGCCCCACGAAGTGCCGGCGTTGTTGATCAGGATATCCAGCCGCGCAAACTGCGAGACGGTTGCCGCAACGACCTCTCGAACCTGCTCCGGATTCTTGACGTCGCAACCCAGCGCGAGCGTTTTGACCCCAAGTTGTTTCAATTCCTCCGCCGCCTGTTCGCAGCGTTCTTTCTTTCGGGCGCAAAGGACCAGATTCGCACCCATCTCCGCGAGTCCCTCGGCCATCTGCCGCCCGAGCCCGATGGATCCCCCGGTAACGATGGCCACGCGTCCTGTCAGGTCAAAAAGTTTCTTGACGTTCACCGGGGAACCCTCGACTCACCTGCCATTCAGTTTCTCAGTCCGTATCGTCGGCATCAAATGGCCGCAGATATTGGCTGGGATGAAATTCCACGAATGCCGGAGCCGCGGGAACAATCCCACCCACTGGGCCGGGGAAAATATTGAAGATCGGGCCAAGGTGAGCAGCGTCTGCACCGCGGTAATAGTCTCCGCCGAGGCGTCCACCTGCTCGATGGAGCTCTATCGACCATCATGAAAATATTCTCTTCACGGGCCGGGGCACTACTGGGAAACGTGTTCACTTACCCTTAGAACGTCATGCGCACTCCCAACTGAACTTGGCGCTTTGGAAAAGCCGAGGTGAACGCAAGCGGCGTGCTCGGCGTAATTGTTGAGAAGTTCGGCACGATGCCGTGAACATTGAAAGAGGCGTGCCCGCCTCCACCCAAGGCTGCCGGAAGTCCAAACACCGGCCCCACCTCGTTGTTCACGCTGGCGTAGTTCGTGTGGTTGGCGACGTTAAACCCTTCCGCTGTGAGCACCAGATTCGCCTTTTCTCCAACTTTGTGCCGCCAGCTCAGCCGCATGTCCAGGTTGTAGTAGTCCGGGCCGAGGCCGCTGTTACGCGGCGCCCCAAACGGACGCTCGTTGGTGATGTGATTATTCCCATTGACCGCACCTCCCGCCAAAAGGTTGAACGGCAATCCGCTGTGGTACGTGAAAATCGGACTGAGCTGGAATCCGGAAAGGACGGCCTGTTTCCACGGGCTGTCGAACACCCCGGCAATCACCACCTTGTGCCGTTCGTCAAACTCGGAAAGGCCGCGATCGATCGAGAGGTTGGTGGGATCCTGCGGTCCATAGTCCGTATTGAAGTCGGTGGAAGTGTCGAAGCCCTTGCTGAAGGTGTAGCTGCCAAACAGCGTGAACCGGTTGTTAAAGCGCTCTTTAACCTCCAAAATTCCCGCTTCGTAAAGGGCGGAAGCCGCGGACGTGTATTGGTTGTTCTGGACAATCAGGGGATTCACAAAGCAAGAAAAAGGAGCTTGCGGGTTCGCCATAGTTGCCGCGCAGGGCAAGCCTTCGGCACCCCCCAGCGGATCGGTCAGCGGACTCAGGTTCCAGTTCTTGTACGTATAGCTTCCCCCGTTGGCCAGCGGAATCGTACTGGTCGGCGTACCGGGCAACAGATTCGTGTCAATCGCCACGGGAAGCCGCAGCGTGTGCGTATAGATTCCGCTGAAGGAAACGGAAAGCCCCGGAATAATCTCGCGTTCAATTCCGATCGATGCCTGTTGCGAATAAGGGGGCTTATAGTTCGGCGGATTGCTGAAGAGCACTGTAAGCGGCGAAAGCTGACCGCTGTTCTGTACGAAAATGCCAAACGGCGCCACTGATTCAGGCGTGATGCATGCGCTGGCTGGCGGGGTTGGCTTCGTGCACTGGATTAAACCCTGGTTGAACAGCCCGGTAAACACTGCACCCGCCGGCTGCAGGAACGGCAGCAAGCTGAAGCCGGGATCCACGTAAATGGAAATGTAGCGGTTGCAGGGACTGCTGCCCGTTCCCGGCACAATCACTCCCGGAGCGCCAAACGCCGTTACTCCCACGCCGCAAGTACCCACCGCATTGTTCACCTGGTCCGGAACCTGCGCCTTGTTGTGCTGGTTCTCCACAGTGGATTTATCCGCGTTCAGGACTCCCAGGCTGAGGTCCACCTGGGGAATCTGCGCATCGACAGGCCCGTAGAAAATTCCGTAACCTCCACGAACCACCGTCTTGTGGTCCTTGAACGGGTCCCACGCGAACGATACCCGCGGAGACACGTCGCCATAGTAGGTGTTCAGGGGCTTGAACTGGTTATCGATCTCGTATCGCACGCCGTAAGTCAGCTTGAAGCTCGAAGTCACTTGCCAGGCATCTTGCACGAAAAGGCCGGTGAACGGCCGGCTGTATGCCGGATAGTTGGCATTCCCAAAACCTTGCTGGTACACCTGAGGCGCGCTCAGCGAGGCCGCCTGCAGCGAATTGATGTTGGCTCCCTCGGTCGTTATTCCGCAGGGATTCGGGTTCCCGGGCAGGAAGCACAAGCTGACCGCTGCGCCCGGCAGTGGGCCAAACACGAAACGTCCGGGGAAAAACGTGTGGGATTCGGTGTGATTTCCCCGCAGCAACTCATTACCGCCGAACTTGATGGTGTGGCGGCCCCGTACCAGCGATACGTTGTCGGCAATTTCGTAGCGCCGCAGAATCGTGAAGTTGGGCAAGAAGATGTTCGTTCCCAGATTGTTCGCGAACCCCAGGATTTGCACGCCAACTTGTCCCGGCTCGTTGGGGATCACGTTGAAGCTGTTGTAGTCGTACTGCAGCCGAAGCTCATTCTGCGTGTTGGGGTTGAACTCGTGATACCAGCTGGCTTGGGCGTTGTTGTCATAGTTGTGGATCGAACTTCCCGCCGAAAAACCCGTCAGTGACTGCACGTCGGGATTCTCTTCCCGGTCATGTCCGTACCGGTAGGTGAAGTTCAACTGATTGCTGCTATCGATGCGGTGATCCAGGCGAGCGGAAAACAGGTACTGACTCGTGTTGTAAGGAAACAGCCCTCCGTTCGTCTCCAGCTGATTGATCAGATAGTTGTTGATGGCGTTTTGCGTCTCCGACAGTCCCGTCAGCGGGCTTACGGTCAAGCCAAGCCCGAGCGCCCCGGCGCAGGTCTTCGCAGGCAGTGTCACAATCGTGCCGTCGGGACTGTTCAGGCAGGGCACCAGCGGGTTCCCTGGCTCGGTTGCCAGGCCGGTTACGACGGATTGTTGCGCGTGTCGGAAATCCGACGGCAAAAAAGGATTCGACATTGCAAACGGACTCGGTCCGGCAAAGATAGAGCTGTGCGTCAGCAAAGGCACCGCGTTCTGCGAGTCTTGTCGAAGGCCCTCGAAAGCGCCGTACAAAAATGTCTTGTCTTTCCTGATCGGGCCTCCCAGCGAGCCTCCGAATTGTTGCCGCGACAACGAGTTCTTGATTGGGTGGCCCTGCTGGTCGAACGCGAACATACTCGCCGGCGTAAGCGCCTGGCTGTATGCGAAGGGATCGCGCGCGTCCATTCCGTCATTCCGGAAATAGCCAAACAGCGACCCGTGCACGTCGTTCGTCCCTGATTTAGTAACGATGTTGATGGAAGCGCCGCTAGCGCCTCCCAAATCCGCCCCGTAATTGCTGCGGTTCACCTGGAATTCCTGAACCGCGTCCTGGCTCACTGTAAGCCGCACGCCTCCCGAATCGCCCGAGGCCTCACCCCCGTCAACCGTAATGCTGTTCCCCCGCCCGTTGCTCCCGTAGAACGAGAGTCCGCTTTGCGGCGTTTGCTTCACGCGAAAGTCCTGATCGTCGGCCAGTCGCGTGGAATCGGAGACGCCCGGCAGCAAGAGCGTAAATGTGAGGTAATCCCGTCGGTCGATGGGCAGGTCCACGATGTAGTTCTGCGTCAACGTGTCGGCCTGGCTGCCTCGTTGTGTCTCCACCACTGGCGCTTCGGACGACACTTCCACCGTGGACGACATCCCGGCCAGCTTCAGCTGAAGGTCCAACACCAGAGTCTGCCCCAAGTTCAGCGCAACGTTCCGCACGATCTCCGTGCTAAACCCGCTGTGCTCGGCCGTGACTCGATACGTGGACGGCGCGAGGCCGGAGAAGCGGTACGCTCCATGTTCGTCGGAAACCGCGGTGCGCTGCACGCCCTTGGTCTCGTCTGTCACGTGCACCTTCGCGCCCGGCACGGCGCTGCCCGTGGGATCGGTTACGGTACCCATCAGGTCGCCGGACGACCCGACACCCTGGGCCCATGCGGGTTGACTTCCGGGGATGGCACATATGGCGAGCAACAGCAGAGTGGCAAGAAAAGTCGCCTTCATAGCTTCCTCCTGGTCGGTCAAAGGCTTCGCAAAACTCTTCGCGGGACGAGCAAAAGCATGCTCAGCCGCCCAAAGCGATCCCGTGTTCCGCAAACGGCCTCAGCTTCCGCTGCGGACGCACTCGACTTCTTTAGCACCTGGGCGCGCCAGGAATCGGAATCGATCCCCGTCCTCCCCTGGAGGTTGGTTAACCAAAATTGTGATAGTCGGTATCACATTTTAGGAACTAGCGTCAATAAGAATTTTTTTCACGCGCCAGGCCGTTTTTGGACAGGAGTATATGTTTGTGATTCGGGAAGATTCCAGGGAGGGAACGGGAAAACGGGCGCGAGATTATCAGGAGGGGGTCAGCACCACCCGGCCGGAGATTTGCCCACGGCGCAACTCCTCCAACACCTCATTCACTTGCGCTAGCGGGCGACTCGATGCGTGGGCACGGATTTTCCCCTCGCCGGCCATAGCCAGGACCTCTCGCAAATCCAGCCGCGTACCTACCGCGATCGCCCGGATGCGGACTTCTCGCGCCGCCATCAGGATTGGCGGGAAGCAAAGATTCTCCGCGGGCAAGCCCACCGCCAGCAGCGTCCCCGTCGGTCGCAAGCACAAAAACGCCATGTCGTAAGCGGATTTCGCCGCGGATGTCACCAGCGCGGCGTGAAAGCCGCCCTTCGCGCGCAACTCCTTCGCGGCCGTGGCCGAGGCCGCATTTTGCACGTGCGCGGCGCCCAGCGATTTAGCTAGCTCCAGTTTTTCATCCGCAACGTCCACCGCAGTAATCTCCGCTCCATATTCCCGCGCGATTTGCACGGCAAAATGTCCCAGGCCTCCGATTCCAAAAACGGCCAGGCGCTGGCCGGGAGAAATCGCTGCCTGCTTCAACGCCCGGTACACGGTCAGGCCCGCGCAAAAAAGCGGAGCCGCATTCATCGAAGAAACACAACTAGGCAACTTCACCGTATGGCTCGCTGGCGCTTTCACAAATTCCGCGAAGCCGCCGTCCACCGTCACACCGGTGATTTTCTGCTTCACGCAGAGATTCTCGTCCCCCTGCCGGCAGAATTCGCATTCGCCGCAGGTCCAGTAAATCCATGGCACGCCCACGCGATCCCCGATCTGAAGCTCTTGAACCGCCGCTCCCTTCTCAACAACGCAGCCGGCGATTTCGTGCCCGAGAATTAAAGGCTTCTTGGTCATGCCCGTCAGTTGCGGCCAATCTCCGTCGGCAACGTGCACGTCCGAATGGCAAACGCCGCAAGCCTCCACCTGGATGAGGACCTCGCCCGCTTCCAGCGCTGGTCGAGGAACCTCCTCTAGCGCGAGAGGTTTTTTGAATTCATGCAGGACGGCGGCCTTCATTCGATGTGCCTCCGCGCGCAAGCAAGACGACGGGAAGCAGACCGTCTCGGATCACGCAGGTTTGTTTGAAGAAATCAGATTAAGGACGCGCGGCTTGCAGAAAGAATGCCACCGCGCTGCGCACGCGTTCGCTCAAATTGTGTGGCCCAGAAAGCCCTGCGGCCCACCGGCGAACGACCGTAGTGTAGAGCCCTTCCATGAATTCCGCCAGGTGTGCCACGGGAAACGTGCGCGTGATTTCCTTGCGTTTCTGCCCTTCCTCGAGAATGTCGCGCAGCAAACTGGCGGCAATCTCCTCGGGCCGCCGCATCTCCGGCGAGCGCACCGGGTCCATGGCCCCCGAGAGCACCACCGCGCGCCACAGCGGTCGATCCGACTCCACCTCGCGCGCCATATTTTCATACATGTGGCGCAAGCGTTCCGCGGTGCTCGCCTCGCTGGAAAGCTCGGTCTCCAGATGCTCCTTGATGCAGCTGAAGCCGCGTCGCCCGACCTCGCGCAAAACGGCATCCTTGCTCGGGAAATATCGGAAAAATGTGGGTTGGCTGATTTCCAGGGCCGAAACGATATCCTCGACTCGCGTGTTTTCGTAGCCATTCTTCCGAAACAGGCGAATGGAAGTCTCGATAATCTGCTGCCGCAGCCGCGCCTTTTTGCGCTCGCGAAGTCCGGTTGTCTCTCTATGGCTCACGCCGTGCATTCTCGATGCACTTGGCCGCAGGACGGGTGCTGCGTTACGCGGGGCCTTCATTCGGGCCATGATTTACGGTCTCCTCGGCAATCACCGCAACGGCGCAAAAAAGCGGACCGGGGGAAAAAATGCAAGAGTTACTCTAACATGATAGAGACCCACGTCAAGCCACCGTTTCGTTGCAGAATCCGCCTTCTTATGTGCTTTCCTTGGGAGGGCACGACCCAGTCGTGCCGTAAGAGCTTTAGAATCCTCAGGGCTTTAGCCACTGAGGGTACTTTCCCGAAATCCGGCTCAACGGGCGGCCACCGGCTCGGCCGATGCGGCGATACTGGATTTGCCGAGCGCCGCATCCACCACTTGCAGTGCCTCTTCCACCGCGTCCAGTCCGTGGCTCAGTTCTGCCTCGTTGATCACAAGCGGCGGGCAGACCCACAGCATGTTGAAACGACTGAAAGCGTAAACATGCTTCGATTTTAGATGCGCCGCAAGCTTCCCCATTTCCGGCGAAGTGCCGTTGAACGGTGCCAGCGGCTCGCGCGTGACCTTGTCCTTTACCAGTTCCAGCATGCTGAACAACCCCTTGTATCTAACATCGCCCACGCAAGCATACTTCTTCTTCATCGCCTCAAGCCGTGAAGCCAGATAGCGCCCCTGCTTCTCCACGTTTTCAAAAATCTTTTCTTCTTCATAGATCCGCAGGTTGGCCACCGCCGCCGCGCAGCACACCGGGTGCCCGCTGTACGTCAAGCCACCCCACAGCATATTCGTTTCGAAATATTTCGCTATCTTCTCCGAAACAATGACCGCCCCCAGTGGCATGTATCCGCTCGTGAGGCCCTTCGCGCAACTCACGATATCCGGCTTGATGCCGTAATGCTGCGTCGCAAGCCACTTTCCGGTGCGCCCGAACCCGGCCATCACCTCGTCGTCGATCAAAAGGATCCCGTACTTGTCGCACAGCGCGCGCAACTTCCGATAGTAGTCGTCAGGAGGTACCAGCAATCCGTTCGACCCTGTAATGCCTTCCACCATAATCGCCGCAATATTCGACGGCCCTTCCATCTGAATCACTTCTTCGATGTGGCTGACGCATTCGCGATGGCAGGTTTCCACCTTTTGTCCAAACGGGCAGCGGTAACAATACGGATCAAAAACGCGCACGATGCCCGGGATGCCAGGTTCCACGGGCCAGCGCCGAGGATCGCCGGAGGCAGTCATCGAGCCCATCGTCGCGCCATGATAGCTGCGGTAACGCGTGATGATTTTGTCGCGCCCGGTCACCAGCCGCGCCATCTTCATGGCATTTTCATTGGCTTCAGCCCCGCCGAGAGTGAAGAACGCCTTTGCGAGCCCGGTCGCTTCCGCCAGTTTCTTGCCCAGCGCGCCGCGAGGTTCCGTCGCAAAACCCGGCCCGGCGAAGCAAAGCTCATCCACCTGCTTCTTGATGGCCTCAAGCATCTTGGGGTGCTGGTGTCCGACGTTCAGATTAATCAGCTGCGAGCTGAAATCCAGCCATTTGTTGTCGTCGCCGTCCCAAAACCAGACGCCTTGCCCGCGCTTCATGTGAATGGGATTCGAACTGCTCTGCACCGACCACGAAAACATCGTGTAGTCGCGATTTTCCTGTACGATTTTCTGCGATTTGGCGTCCATCTTCTTTTCCTTCCCTGCCGGTTCAGTTTCCCCGCAAAACCCAGTCCGCCGTTTTACTAGCCAGCTTGTCCAGCGCGGCTACGGACATCTCCAGGTGCTCTTCCCGGGTGTCCTCAATCTTGTTGTGGCTGATGCCACGCAACGACTGCGCAAACATCATAACCGTTGGAATGCCCGCGCGCGAGACCTCCGCGGCATCGTGCAGCGGCCCCGACGGCAAGCGGTGCGATGTGCCGGAGACCTCGCGCACCGCTTGCTCGCAGAGATCCAGCAGGCGCGGGTGGAACGGGATCGGCTCGATGCTCCAGATGCGCGACCATTCCACCGTGCAATTCTCTTCCCGTGCAAACCGCTGGCTCGCCTCTTGCGCTTCCTTGTACATTTGCGCGAGTACCTGCGCATCCAGATCCCGCTGGTCCAGGGTCGCTTCGGCCTGACCCACCACCGCTGTCACGATTCCGGGAAAGGTTTTCAGGCTGCCCATCGTGCACACCGCATCTTCATGTTTTCCGGCGATACTGCGGATTTCCAGCGCCAATTTGGCGGCCGCGGCCAGCGCGTCGCGGCGCTGCTTCATCGGCGTCGCCCCGGAGTGTGCCTCCTGCCCGTGGAACGTGATGGCATGCCGCTCCACGCCTTTCGTCCCGAGCACCACGCCCAGCGGCAGGTTCAGTTTTTCCAGCACCGGACCCTGCTCGATGTGCAATTCAAGATACGCAGCCGCGTTAGCGCGTTCCTTTTCCGCCTCGGGAAAACGGTCCATGTGGACGCCGCAGCGCCGCAAAGCCTCTTCCATCGTCGTCCCGTCGCGATCCTTGCGCACGCGGTCCGCGGTAATCGTGTGCGTTCCGGCGAACGCCGAAGAACCCAGCAGACTGCGGCCAAACCGCGCGCCTTCTTCGTCGGCCCAATCCACCAGACGAATCGTCAGCGGCGGCTTTCCGTGAAATTCGCTGGCGAAGCGCCGCAGCACCTCGAGTCCCGCGAGCACATTCAAGCTGCCGTCGAGCCACCCGCCGTTGGGCACGGAGTCGAGGTGCCCGCCGATCAACAGCGCTTTTTCACAAGCGCCACGAAGTGTGACCCAATTGTTTCCCGCAGCGTCGTAGTGATGCTCCACTGGGAGTCCTACCAGTTTTGTGGCAAACCACTTCCGCGCCCTTTGCCAGACGTCGGTCCACGCTACGCGCTGCGCCCCGTTTTCATCGGAGGTCAGCTCGCGCAGCTCCTTCAATTCCACGACAGTTCGTTCCGGATACAGGCTCATAACAGCTCTCTCAGAAATAGCTGGGTTCGCGCTGCAACATCCTCCCGCGGCCACGCTCGCCGACAAATTTCCCGTCGCGCACCTGCACCTTCCCGCGCACGGTGACCACCGACGGGCGGCCTTCGATCACCATGCCCTCGAATCCGCTGTAATCGTTATTGACGTGGTGCGCTTTCGCGGAGATAACACCTTTGTAGGCTGGATCGTAAATCACCAAATCCGCATCGCTTCCGATGGCGATCGTGCCCTTGCGGGGAAACAGCCCAAAGAGTTTCGCGGGCCGCGTGCTGGCCGCATCGATGAAGCGATCCATCTCCAGTCTGCCGCGCTTCACACCATAGGTATAGAGAAGGTTGATGCGATCCTCGATCCCCGGAATGCCGTTGGGAATGGCGGTAAAGGCATCCTTCCCCAGCAGCTTTTGCTGCGTGTCGAACGGGCAATGGTCCGTGCCGACCGTATCGATTAGCCCCCGTTCCAGCGCACGCCATAGCACTCCTAGATTTTGCTTCTCGCGCAGCGGCGGCGACATCACGTGTTTCATCCCCTCCACGCCAGGACGCTCCGCATAAGTTTTATCAAGCAGGAAATGCGGAATCACCGATTCGACGAAAACTTTTACTCCCCGTTCTTTCGCCGCCAGCGCCGCCTTCAGCGCCGGTTCGCACGACAAGTGCACTACATATCCGGTAGCCTTCGTGTTTTCCAGGAACGTCGCAAAACGCCCCGTCCCTTCGGCTTCGACCGATTCCGGCCGGCTCGCCTCGTGCCACTCTGGCCCAATCTTTCCTTCGCCCAGCAGCTTTTCCTGCAACTGCGCCACAAGCTCCGCGTTCTCGCAATGCGCCGTTGTAATAACGCCCAGTTGCCGCGCCAACCGAAGCGTCTGGTACATCTCCTCGTCAGTCACACCAAAGAAATTCTTGTAAGAAAGAAAAATCTTGAAGGACGAAGTGCCGTCCGCCACAATCTCGCGCAACTGTCCCGGCGTTTCCTTCACGAATTTCGTCACGGACATGTGGAAGGCATAGTCGCAGGCGCTCTTCCCTTCCGCCTTCAATTTCCACAATTGATAGCCCTGTAGCGCGTCATCGTTACGGTTGGGGCAGCACATCTCGATGTACGTCGTCGTCCCGCCAATCAAAGCCGCGATGCTTCCCGTTTCATGCGTGTCTTTCGCAAACGTCGCCATGAACGGCAAATAAATATGCACGTGGGGATCGACAAAGCCCGGAAAAATCAGCTTTTCGGCGGCGTCAATAATCTCGGTCCCTGGAGGCGCGTCGAGATTCCGTCCGATGCGCGTGATGGTTTCATTCTCAACGAAAATATCCGCGCGCTCCCGCGCGCCGACGGTCACGATTTCGCCATTCTGGATCAGCAACGCCATCGAAAACTCCCCGCGCTTAATGAATATGAATCCCCATCTTCTCCCGGTAGGCCTTCATTTTCTCCCAATCCTCGGTCACGTCGCGCTGTTTCCGCGAAAGCTCGTCCCAGGTTACCGAAGGACGGTCCGGCGACTCCTCCACCATCTGGATGCAATTGTCCACCGGGCAAACGTTGAAGCACAGCCGGCAGCCCACACAATCCTCTTCGCGCACGCGCACCATCGGACGCGTGTGCACCGCAGCTTCCTTCCCGTTCGAACGCACATCGTAGCTGCCCGGCGGCACCACGCTGCCGTCTTTCGCGATCAGGTCGATGCACTGGTGTGCCGTGTCGTTGCACGCTACATAACAGAGGTCGCAGTGGATACATTTCTCCTGGTCAATCCGCGCCACGGCCTTAAATGACAGATCAAAATCCTTGAAGTCGGACACGCGATGCACGCTTTTCCCCACCACGTCCGAGATTTTCTGGAATTCCTTCTCGTCCATCCAGTTGGAGAGCCCGTCGCACAAATCCTCGATGATTCGGAAGCCGTAGTGCATCACCGCGGTGCAAACCTGCAGGCTGCTCGCGCCCAGCAGCAGAAACTCCGCCGCATCCGGCCAAGTGGAAATTCCGCCCATCCCGGAAATAGGCAGCTTCGATTCCGCAACCACGGAATCGGTGCACAGCGACGAAAGCATATTCAGCGCAATAGGCTTCACCGCCGGCCCTGCATACCCGCCATGCCCGCCCTTGCCGCCGATGTTCGGAACAATTTGCAGCGTATCCAGGTCCACACCAATGATCGAATTGACCGTATTAATCAACGAAAGCGCATTCGCTTTCGCCGCCACCGCCGCGCGCGCGGGCATCCGGATATCGGAGATATTCGGAGTCAGCTTTACAATCACCGGAATCTTCGCCACCTGCATCACCCAACCGGTGATCTGCTCGCAATATTCCGGCACTTGGCCAACAGCCGCGCCCATCCCGCGCTCGCTCATGCCATGCGGGCAGCCGTAATTCAACTCGATCCCGTCGGCCCCCGTGTCCTGAATCTTCTTGATGATTTCGTGCCACGCTTCTGGCTTCGATTCCACCATCGCCGAGACAATCACCGCGCGTTCCGGCCATGCTCGCTTCACTTCACGAATTTCGCGCAGGTTTTGTTCCAGCGGCCGGTCGGAAATCAGCTCCACGTTATTGATCGCCAGCATTTTCTGGTTGCCGTAATGCCACGCGCCGTAGCGGTTCGAAACGTTCAGCACCGGCGCGCCAATCGTTTTCCACACCGCGCCGCCCCAGCCCGCTTCAAACGCGCGGTGCACCTGCGCGCCCGAGTTCGCCGGCGGCGCTGAGGCTAGCCAGAACGGGTTCGGCGAGCGAATCCCTGCAAAGTTGATGCTCAAATCAGCCATGGCCCACCAGCCTTTCGTGAATCGCGCGCGCCGCCAGTTTTCCGTCCTGCACCGCCATCACCGTGGACGCGGACCCAAACGCGCGAATGCAGTCGCCGCCCGCATACACGCCCGGCAAACTGGTCTGCAGGATCTCATCCACCGCGATATAGCCTTTTTGTGTTTTCAAATTCAGCCGCGCGGCCAGCGATGGCTTTTCCTGTCCAATCGCTTTCACCACCTGATCCGCCGGAATCACAAAGTGTGAGCCTTCCACTGGCATCGGCGCCGGACGTCCCGATGCATCCTTGTGCCCGAGAGCCATGTGCACGCACTCCACTCCGTCCACGCGGCCGTTCTTCACCTGCACGCGGATCGGTTGCGAAAGAAATTCAAACCGCACGCCCTCTTTCTTAATGAAGTCGTATTCGTGCGGATAAGCGGTCATTTCGCTGGCCGTCCGGCGGTAAATCATCGTCACGTGTTCCGCGCCCAGGCGCTTGGCGATGGTCGCGCAGTCGATCGCCGTGTTCCCCGCGCCGATGACCACCACGTTCTTTCCCACCTTCATGGCGTCGCCGTTCATCTTGCTCTGCTCGATGTATACCAGGCCGTCGAGAATGTGTTCCTCACCGGGAATTCCCAGATTCGGAGTAGCACCAAGCCCCAGGGCAAGAAAGATTGCCTCGAATTTGGATTGCAACTCCGCCATCGTCAGGTCCTTGCCGATTTCTCTATGCGTCTCGATACGCACGCCCAGTCGCTCGATCATGGCCACTTCAGAAAGCGAAATCGGCACCGGTTCGCGTAGCCCGATGATGCCAAACGTCGAGAGACCCCCTGCCAGATTGCGTTTCTCAAACAGCGTAACCTGGTGCCCTTTTTTGGCGAGTTCTCCGGCGCAGGAAAGACCCGCGGGCCCTCCGCCCACCACGGCCACCTTTTTCCCGCTCGGCTTGATCGTCAGGAAAACATCTACCCCGCGCGAATATACATGGTCCATCGCGTAGCGCTGCAGTCGCCCGATGGCAATGGGCTTGTGTTCCGCCCCCAAGACACACGCGCCTTCGCACAATTCCTGTACCGGGCAGACCCGCGAGCAGGTGGCGCCCAACAGATTCGACTCCAGAATCGTTCTCGCCGAACCCAACAGATTTGCGCTATTGATCTTCTTGATGAATTTGGGGATATCAATATGCGTGGGACACGCATGGGTGCACGGCGCGTCATAGCACATCAGGCAGCGCGCCGATTCCACCAGGGCTTCGTGCTTGGTCAGCGGCGGCAGCGCCTCTTTCAGCGCCTCGCGATCCGCCGTCCACGCCGCATTCTCGTTCAAGACACCCTCCCGACAGCCCGCTAAACGCTTTGAATCTTGCAGAAAATACGGAAAGGAAAAAGGTTAAAGCTGCGGCCTGCGGCTTTCAATCTTCTTTTTCCTTGGCTATTCCGCCGCCAGGGACCCGGTCAGTTGCATGAAACTATAGTACAGGGCTCCAGAAACGAGAAACCCCACGAACCATGCGTAATCGTACAGCCAGCGCACCGCCGGAACCCCCAGGCCCACCAGCGCCACGCCTACCCCGATGCCCAGGGCCAACAAGGCGCGGCCATTGAATCCGCCGCCGTACTCGTAGATTCCTCCGCGCTTGTATAGGTCCTCGAGCGTCAGCCGCCGCTTTCGCACCAGGTAATAGTCGAAAATCATGATTCCGGCGATCGGCCCCAGCAGTGCGGAGCATCCCACCAGCCAGCCAAAAATGTACGAACTAAAATCCGTCATCAGCTTCCACGGCATCATCAGGATGCCCACAACCCCGGTGATGAGTCCCCCGGTTCGAAACGAAATCAAGCTCGGCCGCAAATTGGAAAAATCATTCGAGGGCGACACCACATTAGCTGCGACGTTGGTGTTCAACGTCGCAATCAGCAACGCAACCAGCGCCACCAGCGCCACAAACGGTTGATTAAACTTTTCCAGCAGCACCACCGGATCCCAGATCGGTTCGCCAAACAGCACTGCAGACGCCGATGTTACCGCTACGCCAATGAACGAGTACAGGGTCATCGCCGTCGGCAATCCTATCGCCTGCCCCGCCATCTGCGCCTTCTGCGATCTTGCGTAGCGCGTGAAATCCGGAATGTTGAGCGCCACCGTGGACCAGAAACCCACCATTCCCGTCAGCGCGGGGATGAAAAAACGCACGAATTCGCCGGTAGTGTGGAACTTGCTGTCCGAGTGCAGCACCGGGCCAAACCCGCCGGCCTTGCGCGTGATCCATCCAAGAAGCAGCAGGCCGACAATCAACATGAACGGCGCGCCGATGCCTTCGAGGAACTTGATCGTCTCGATGCCCTTCCAGATCACGAACATGTTGATGCCCCAGAAAAAGAAAAAGCAAACCCAATGGGCCCCAGGCAGATTCCCCGCCGCCGGCCACACGATGCGCAGCATCGAATAAATCGCTTGTCCTCCAATCCACGACTGGATCCCAAACCAGCCGCAAGCCACCAGCGCGCGCAGCACCGCCGGCACATTCGCTCCCCGCACTCCAAACGAAGCGCGCACAAACACAGGAAACGGAATCCCGTACCGCGTTCCGGCGTGAGCGTTCAGCAGCATCGGAATCAGCACAATCAGGTTTCCCAACAAAATCGTGCCAACCGCCTGCACCCAGTTCATCCCGCCCGCGATCAAACCTGACGCCAGCATATACGTGGGAATGCACACGCTCATCGCCACCCACAGCGAGGCGTAGTTGTATGTGCCCCAGGAGCGTTTTTCGATGGGAATCGGCGCAAGATCGTGATTGTAAAGTGAGGGATCGACGTTGGTCAGCTGCATTGCCACCCCGGCGGGAGACACCCGACGAGGCGTCAGCCTATCGAAAGCCGCGCAAAAATGCTAGTTTTTGGGAGATGGCACGGAGGGGCGAAACGGAACGGCGAAAAAAAACGAAGCCTAGACAAATAGAGGGGGCAGGAAATCGTCCAAACATAAAAATGGGGGCGAACCGGCTCCTCGCTCGGCTCGCCCCTGGAGACTAGAGGGCAGTGACGTTCGCAGCCTGTAGGCCCTTGGGGCCCTTGGTGACTTCGAACTCAACGGCCTGACCCTCGTTCAACGACTTGTAGCCGTCGGACTGGATCGCGGAGAAGTGCACGAAGACATCTTCGCCGGACTGGCGCTGAATGAAGCCATATCCCTTGCTGGCATTGAACCACTTGACTGTTCCTTGTTCTTTCACTGTGTTTCCTATTCTGTACTTTTGAAATTATTTGCTGCCTCTCGACTGCCTCCAGCCGTAAAGCAAAAAAGGCCGCGAGTTTGAACTCGCAGCCCCTCTAAAATCGAATCTAAAGGTGATACAAGAGCAACAAACGCAACTCCATAATAACACACTTTCCCGCCCGCGCCACAATCTTTTTCTGTCCTCCCGTACAGGTGCCCCTCCTCGCAATCCGCTGGCGATTTTTTCCGGAAATCCCCTTGTTAATGATAAAGTCTCCTTTGACCATGAGCCTCCGCACTCTTATCGAAAGCGATCGTACCTTCCATCAACCCGTCAATTGGGCCGTCACCTCTTTCATGATCGCCCTGCACCTTTGCGCCCTCGCTGCGATTTTCTTTTTCAGCTGGTCCGCGTTGATTCTCGCCATCGTGATGTGGTGGGTTGCCGGCAGCCTCGGCATCGGCATGGGCTATCACCGCCTGCTCACGCATCGCGGCTACAAGACCCCCAAATTCATCGAGTACATCCTCACCACCTGCGGCACGCTGGCCATCGAAGGCGGCCCTATCTCATGGGTCGCCACTCACCGCATCCATCATCAGAATACTGACAAAGAAGGCGATCCCCATTCCCCCCGCGACGGCGGCCTTTGGTCCCATATCGGCTGGATCATCACCGGCCGCGCCATGCACCAGGACCGCTCCGAACTTCTCCCTTACGTGCCCGACCTCCGCAAGGACAAGTTTCATCTCTGGATCAGCAAGTGGCACATCGTCCCCTCAGTTATCCTCGGGATCATCTTCTTTGCCATCGGCGGCTGGTCCTGGGTCTTTTGGGGCATGTTTGCCCGCATTGTTGTTAGTCTTCATGCCACCTGGCTGGTGAACTCCGCCACCCACATGTGGGGTTCGCAGCGCTACGAAACCGGCGACAGCTCCACCAACAGCTTCTGGGTTGCCATTCTCACCTTCGGAGAAGGCTGGCACAACAACCACCATTTTGAGCCCCAGGCCGCCCGCCACGGCCACGCTTGGTATGAGGTGGACGTGAACTGGTACGGTATTTTTGCCCTCAAAACGCTGGGGCTAGCCTGGGATATCAAGCGGCCACGGCTGGCAGCCGAAGAGGTCGTCCCGGCTCCCGCCGCCGATTAGCGGAGCCTTTTCTACAGCAAACCCGCGCAACAAGTCGTTTGTTTGGCGGAATTTCGGGTTTCCCTGCCCTTTTCTGTACTCGCAGGGTCCCAAAAACTGTAACTATTGACAGTTCCCTTATCTTGTTTTGTCCGACATCATTTTGCTGTGTGTGAGGCCAACACCGTCTGCTCCTCCTGGACTTCCTCGCCATTTCCGGTGTCCGCCTCAGGATGTGCTTCCTTTCGAGCAGCCCGCGCTGATGGCAAGATCGTTTCGTTCTTTTTGGCGGAGCGGAGTGCTTTCAGAAATTCTTGGGCGGAGAATTTCTGAGCGGCGCAGGGTTGCTCGATAGTCAGCACCTCCTAATACGCAAGTTTGCCCAGTCCCCAATCCCCTGAATCTCCTTTTGAACTTCTCCCCCTTGCTGTATCCTTTTTTGCGCGTTTGGGTCTTGCTGTGTCCCCGGGAGATGCGGTGTGTCGGAGGTTTTTTTCATGGGCAAAACGCGGATCTTGCTCGCTGACGATCACACCCTGGTTGCCGAAGCCATCCAGCGGCTCCTCGAGCCGGAGTTTGAAGTGGTGGGTGTGGTCGCTGACGGGCGTTCCCTAGTCCGCGAAGCCTGTGCTTTGAAACCCGATGTAGCCCTGGTCGACCTGAACATGCCCCTGCTCAACGGCCTCGACGCCAGCGAACAATTGAAGGCCGCGAACCCCGGCATGAAAATCATTGTCCTGACCATGAATGAGGACGCGGAAATCGCCGCCCAGACCATGCGCACCTGGGCCTCAGGCTATCTCCTGAAAAAGTCTGCCGGCTCTGAACTCGTCAAAGCCGTCCGCGAAGTCCTGCGCGGCGGCAAATACATCACCCCGGCCCTGGAAGAAGTCCTCGCTGAGCTCGCCGCGCGCGAGCCACGCTCTCCCGAAGCTGGCCGCGTGCTCACCCAGCGCCAGCGGGAAGTCCTGCAACTCCTCGCAGAAGGTCGCACCATGAAGGAAGCTGCCGCCATCCTCAACGTGGCCGCCCGCACTGTCGCTTTCCACAAATACCGCATCATGGAGGACTTCGGCCTCGCCAACAATTCCGAACTCCTCCGCTTCGCCATGAAGCAGCGGGTGGTCAATCAGAACTGATTCGATGCTTGTGCCCGCACATGCCCAAGTTTCGGTTGTAAAGGACCATCGCAGGCTCACTTATACTATAAACACTTAGGAATGTCCCTAATTATACTTGGAGTGTGAAACGTGTTTCCTGGCCATTTTGGCGGTTGTGGAGGACTTCCCGCACAGAGAGGATCGATAATGCAAGACGCCAACCCGGATACCTACGCAAAGCTAATCCGCCTGCTGGATGAATGCGGAGCGTCCTACCGGCTGCTTGATCATCCGCCTGAAGGGCGTACCGACATCGTGAGCCAATTCCGTGGTCACCATCCCAGCCAGGCGGCAAAGTGCATCATGGTCATGCTCAAATTGGGCAAGAAAGAAACAAAATATATTCTGGCGGTCGTGCCCGGCGATCGCCGCCTCGATCTGCAAGCCCTGAAGGTTCTTTTCGCGGCGACTTACATTTCGTTCGCGTCTGCGGAAATTGCCGAACGCCTGGCGGGAAGTCCCGCGGGCACGATCCTACCCTTCGTGATGAACCCGGATGTCGAACTGATCGTCGATCCGTCCCTGCGAGAACTAAGCGTCCTGTACTTCAATGCGGCGCGCCTCGACCGCTCCATGGCCTTGAACACGGGGGACTATTTGGCGATTGCCAAACCGCGGTT
>Ga0126371_10000868_pt1 | contig 25363 bp, 24 predicted proteins | sample PanSoiMetaPlot_4_FD_110145 | JGI IMG/M metagenome (GOLD analysis project Ga0126371, IMG submission 110145) | Tropical forest soil microbial communities from Panama - MetaG Plot_4 | ecosystem: Environmental > Terrestrial > Soil > Tropical forest > Bulk soil | place: Panama | collected 2016-02-17 | reverse complement strand
CTTTTCCATGAGCCTGCGCGATTTTCTGTCCAAACAGTTCATTGATGTTATTGACTGGGTTGAACCCGAAGACGGCATTCTTGCCTACCGCTTTCCGATGCAGGACCGTGAGATTCAGAATGGCGGCAAGCTCACCGTGCGTGATTCGCAGATGGCGGTTTTCGTGAACGAGGGCCGCGTGGCCGATGTGTTTGCGCCCGGCCTGTACACGCTCAACACGAATACCCTGCCGATTCTCACGTACCTGATGAACTGGGATAAGGCGTTCAAGTCGCCGTTCAAATCGGACGTGTACTACTTCTCTACGCGGCTGCAGACGAACCAGCATTGGGGAACACAGAATCCGATCACGATCCGCGATAAGGAATTTGGGGCGATCCGCCTGCGCGCTTTTGGGATTTACGCTTACCACATCTCTGACCCAAAGGTTTTCTATACCAAGGTCAGCGGGACGCGGGACACGTACAGCGTTCCGGATCTCGAAGGGCAGCTTCGAAACACAATCGTCGGGCGCATTACCGATACATTCGCCGGCAGCCAAGTTCCGTTCCTCGACATGGCAAGCAATCAGGTGACGCTCGGAGAAAAGATCGCAGGGCAACTGAAGCCGGGATTCACCGAACTAGGGCTGACGCTCGACAACTTTGTTGTCGAGAATCTGTCGCTACCGGACGAACTGCAGAAGATTCTCGATCAGCGCATTGGCATGAACATGGTCGGCGACATGGGACGCTACACGCAGTATCAGGTGGCGCAGTCGATTCCGGTGGCCGCGGCGAATGAAGGCGGCGGAACGGCTGGAGTGGGCGCTGGGCTAGGCGCAGGCATCGCAATGGGGCAGGCGATGATGGATGCACTGAAGCAGGGAAGCGCGTCATCGGGGTCGGGCGGGAGCGCGCCCGCGGGTGGCGGAGCCGCCGCGGCCGGTTTTGCGGCTCCGACAGCGTCGGCCGAGACAAAGTTTTGCCTGAACTGCGGGCAGTCGATTCCGAAGGTGAGCAAGTTCTGTCCAAATTGTGGTCAGGCCCAGCCACAATAAACACGCGACAATGAATGGAATCGAGTGGATCGTCGAGGCTCACGGGTGCGTCCCGGAATCATTGAGCGACGGCGCGACCCTGCGCGCGCTATTTGCGCGGATCGTGGATGAGCTGCAACTGCGGCCCGTCGGTGAGACGCAGTGGCATCAGTTTCCGAAGACGGGCGGGATCACAGGCCTCTGCGTGTTGGCCGAATCGCATCTCGCCGTTCATACCTTCCCGGAATTCCAGTCGCTTTGCCTGAATCTTTTCTGCTGTGTGCCGCGACGGGAGTGGGACTTCGATGCTCGACTCAAGCAGCTCTTTGGCGCGCACACAGTCACCATCCAGAGCGTGGCGCGTCCGTATGGTGCTCAGATTGATGTGGCGAGCGATGCGCATGGGAGCGGAACGACGCCGTTGTTCGGGAGCGCGAATCGATGAGCCAGCCTTCGGGCACCTGTCCGAATTGCGGCGCGACGGTAGTGTTCCGCTGGTCGAGCAGCGTGCAGACGGTCTGCGAGTATTGCAAATCGATCCTCGTGCGTACCGATGTTGACCTGCAGAAGGTGGGCCAGGTGGCTGATCTCCCCCCTGATAGCTCGCCCGTCCAGATCGGAACCGAAGGCGTCTACAACCACAAGGCGTTTGTAGTGATCGGCCGGATCATCTACGACTACGAGCAGGGAAGCTGGAACGAGTGGCACATCGTGTTCAACGATGGCACCGATGGATGGTTGTCGGATGCGCAGGATGAGTATGCCGTGTCGTTCGCAGCTCCGGGGCGCAAGGTGCCCGACGCGGCGCAGTGCGAGGTGGGGCAGGACTGTGCCTGGGACAACCAGCGCTATACCGTCACAACGATCACGAGCGCGCACTACCGCGGGGTCCAAGGGGAGTTGCCGTTCCAGTACTGGGATAAAGAGAACGTGACGTTCGTCGATCTGCGTACGCAGACAGGCAAGTTCGCGACGATTGATTACAGCGACGAGAAACCTGCTTTGTATCTCGGTGAGATGGTGGAATTCGATTCACTTGGTCTCAAGAACTTGCGCGCGTTCGAGGGGTGGTCATGAGCACGGGCCCGACTCCTCCAACGAAGCCGCAGGTGAAAGCGCTGAATTGCCCCGGTTGCGGCGCCGCGTTGACCGTTCGATCGTTCGGGAATGCGGTGACGATCGTTTGCGACAGCTGCCACTCGATCCTGGATGCGAAAGATCCGAATCTCCAAATTCTGCAACGATTCAAAGTTGCGACGGATGAGGTTCGGCCGCTGATTCCGCTCGGCACACGCGGAAAAATTCGCGGCACGGATTATGCAGTGATCGGCTTCCAGCGGCGGACGATTCACGTAGACGGGCTTCCTTACAGCTGGCACGAATACGTTCTGTTCAACCCATACAAGGGTTTCCGCTATCTCACCGAATACAACGGGCACTGGAATGATGTCAGCATCTTAAAGGCGCTGCCCGAGGTGCATTCGTACGGCATCACGCCGACCGTGCGATACCTGGGCGAGACGTATCGGCACTTTCAGACCGCTCAGGCTGGGACTTCGTTTGTGCTGGGCGAGTTTCCCTGGCAGGTGCGCGTAGGCGAGAGTGCGGTGGTTGCGGATTACGTATCTCCGCCGCGCGTGTTGTCGAGTGAACAGACGGGGAATGAAGTGACCTGGTCGATGGGCGAGTACATCGCCGGGAACGACATTTGGAAGACGTTTCGGTTACCCGGCAGTCCGCCGGATGCTGTGGGCGTTTACGAGAACCAACCGTCGCCGATGGGCGCGCAGACAAAGGCGATCTGGGTCGCGTTCGCAGGATTTTTGTTGCTGCTGGTGGTGATGATGATTGGCTTCGATATCATCGCGACCAACAAGCAGGTATTCACGGGATCCTACCGCTACGATTCTAATCAGCGTGGAGAAGCGTCGTTTGTGACGGACGAGTTCGACCTGCCCGGCCACACCTCGAACGTCGAGGTAAAAACCACGACCGATGTGAACAATCGCTGGATTTACCTGAACTATGCGCTGATCAATGAAGACACGGGCAAGGCCTGGGATTTCGGCCGCGAGGTGAGCTACTACCACGGTTACGATTCGGATGGCTCGTGGACGGAGGGCGGACAGAACGACAGCGTGGCAGTGCCGAGCGTTCCGGCGGGACGATATTACTTGCGCGTGGAGCCGGAGGGAGACCCTGGGTACGGCGTCACGTATTACACGGTTACGGTCAAGCGCGATGTTCCGCAGTATTCGCTTTATGGCCTGGCGCTACTGGCCTTGCTGATTCCGGCTGTCTTGCTAACGTGGCGCACGCTGAGCTTCGAGCATTTGCGTTGGGCCGAGAGTGATCACCCGCCGATCAAATGGGGGAACGACGAATGATCCGCAGTCTCTATTTGCTTTATGGCGCCGTCGTAATGGCAGTGCTGAGCGTGGCGCAATACCAGGGCTGGAGCCTGGCGCGGATGAACGAAGTGAAGAACGTGCCGCGTTCGATTCGCGACAATCCCGGCGCCTATCGTTCCATCTACAGCTCGTATCACCACTACACGGGAGGGAAATGAGATGGATGCGCTTTTGAAAAGCATAGTGAATGCGGTTGTCTTCGCGTTTCTCGGCATCGTGGTCTTTACCGTCGTCTTCGTCGTGATGGACAAGGTGACGCCTTATCACCTCTGGAAAGAGATCGTGCAGGAGCACAACACAGCGCTTGCGATCCTGGTAGGCGCGATGTCGATTGGCATCTGCATCATTATTGCGGCGGCGGTGCACTAAAGCGGTGGGAATTCTCCTCTTCATTTCGGTTCTGCTCATCGCGGCCTGCGGACTGATCTATGAGTTGATCGCGGGCACGCTGGCTAGCTATCTGCTAGGCGACAGCGTCCTGCAGTTCTCGACCATCATTGGCTGCTATCTGTTCGCGATGGGAATCGGAAGCGCGTTGACGCGCTATATCCACCGCGGACTGGCGTACCGGTTCGTGTGGATCGAACTGATGCTAGGAGTGATCGGCGGATTTTCGTCGGCGCTGCTGTTCTTGGCGTTCGCGTATTCGCAGGGATTTCAGTTGATCATGTATGCGCTGGTGATGGTGATCGGGGTGCTGGTTGGGCTCGAAATTCCGATCTTGATGCGGATCGTGAAAGAGAGATATGCCTTTCGCGACGTTGTAGCGCATGTACTGACATTTGATTATTTAGGGGCGCTCGGGGCTTCGCTGCTGTTTCCAATTTTGCTGGTGCCGTATCTCGGGTTGGTACGCTCGGCGATGCTGTTTGGGCTGATCAACGTGGGCGTGGCGTTGTGGAGCACGTTTTTATTTGCGAAGCAGTTGCCGGCTGCGCGTGGATTACGCATTGCTTGCGTACTTGTGATTTGCGGGCTGGCGGTTGGGATGGCGCAGGCGAAACGCATTACGACTGCCGCCGAAGACAACATTTACGCGGACGAAATCATTTTTGCTCGCGACACGCGCTACCAGCACATTGTCTTGACACGCTTCAAAGATGACGTTCGGTTGTTTTTGAACAGCCACTTGCAGTTCAGCTCACGCGATGAGTATCGCTATCACGAGGCGTTGATTCATCCGGGATTGTCGGCTGTACCCACGCCACGGCGAGTGCTGGTGCTTGGTGGGGGAGACGGGCTGGCGGTGCGCGAGATCCTGAAATATCCGCAGGTGGAGAGCGTAACCCTTGTGGATCTCGATCCAGAGATGACCCGTCTGTTTACCACGCATCCGATGTTGACGGCGCTGAATCAGAAGTCTTTTCAGAATTCGCGTGTTCACATTATTAATGCGGATGCCTTTCCGTGGGTCGATTCGAACAGCGACAGCTTCGATTTCATCGTGGTCGATTTTCCGGATCCTACGAATTATTCGCTTGGCAAGCTATACACCACTGCTTTCTACAAAGCAGCTGCTCGCCATCTGAGTGCACAAGGGTTGATGGTGGTCCAGAGCACGTCGCCGATGTTTGCCCGCGACTCGTACTGGTGTATTGTCGAAACTCTCAAGCAGGCAGGGCTGAAGACGTATCCGTATCACGTGTACGTTCCTTCATTCGGCGAGTGGGGATTCGTGATCGCATCTGGCCACGAATACCTTCCGCCAGCCTCGCTGCCCGCGGGGTTGCGTTTCGTCAGTGTTGACGGGCTTCCCACGCTGTTCCAATTCCCACCCGACATGTCCCCGATGAATATGCCGCCCAACCGGTTGAATGACCAGGTCCTGGTGCGCGCCTACGATCAGGATTGGAAGGACATCAGCCATTGAAGGTTTCGCGCCGCAAGTTTCTGCAAGCCGGCAGCGCGGTGCTGGTGGGATTGTCGGTTAAGGGCGCTCGGTCAATCAGCGGATCCTTCGTTAACGATTCGTTTCAGCTTGGTCACCAGCTTCGCGATCGTGGTTCGTTCCCCACGGTCCGGCGCACCGAGAGACACGCCGTTGTCATTGTCGGAGGTGGTATTGCGGGGTTAAGCGCTGCCTGGCGGCTGAACAAGCACGGTTTCCACGATTTCGTTTTGCTCGAGATGAACGAGCAACTGGGCGGAAATTCGCGGTGGGGGCAGAACGAGATCACCGCGTATCCTTGGGCCGCGCACTATGTTCCCGTTCCAGGTCCGAAAGCGACGTACGTGCGTGAACTCTTTGCAGAATTGGGAGTGCTGAAGAACGGCGAGTGGGAGGAGCGCTACCTGTGCTTTGCGCCGCAGGAGCGTCTTTATTTATATGGCCGGTGGCAAGATGGGATCGAACCGGCGGTTGGGCTTAGCGCTGATGACCGAGACCAGTTCAAGCGGCTGGAAGATTTCATTCATCAGTTTCGAGCGACTGGAGGCTTTACGATTCCGATGGAGCGCGGCTTGTCGTCGAGCCAAACCGATCTGGATCGTATTTCGTTCGAAGAATGGCTGCGCCAGCGAGGGATGAGTTCGCGCGTGTTGCACTGGTATATGAATTATTGCTGCCGCGACGATTACGGCGCGCTTGCGGCGGACACGTCCGCCTGGGCGGGCATCCACTACTTCGCGTCGCGAGAACCGGAGGAGAAAGGTCCATTGACCTGGCCCGAAGGCAATGGATGGATCGTGAAGCGATTGCTCGAGCGAGTGGAATCGTTTGTTCGCACGGGAGCGATAGTCCATCGCATTGAGCAACGTAAGAACGATCTCAGCGTCTACAGCGGCGATACCGAGTACCGCGCACAATTTGTCATCTTCGCGGCGCCGACGTTTCTCGCGCCTTATCTAACAGAAGGAATGGCGCCCCTGCCGGATTTCGAATATTCGCCCTGGCTCACCGCCAATCTCACGCTGGATCGATTGCCCGCGAACTATGGAACGGATATCCCGTGGGACAACGTCGTGATGAATTCGCCGACATTGGGATACGTCGATGCAAGGCATCAGACGGTGCAAAGTCACGTCGAACGGACGGTGTGGACGTTTTACTGGGCGCTGGCGGAAGGAGCACCGGCTGAAAATCGCAAGCTGCTGCTGGAGAAAGATTGGGGGTATTGGAAAGAAGCGATTCTGCACGACCTTGAGCGCGTGCATCCCGATATCCGGCAGTGCGTGTCGCGTATCGACATGATGCGCTTCGGTCATGCCATGGCGCGGCCGAAGCGCGGAGCGATTTTCTCTGAAGAGCGACGTCGGCTGGCGAAGCTCGAAGGACGCCTGCTATTTGCGAATTCGGATCTCAGCGGGCTTTCGATTTTCGAAGAGGCCCAGTATCGCGGTGTGCGGGCGGCGGAGAAGGCGCTGGAGATGTTGGCGAGATAAGCGCGAAAGCCACGATTGTGTCGCCCTTCGGCGCGTCTGTATTTTCGAGTTCTTTCAATATCTCGGACTCGAGATCGTCCGGATCCACTTGCATCCGGCATGCGGAGATCTCTGCTTGAGTAGCGCCCTGAAAGCAAAGCTCGCAGACCCCCAAGCCGCCTTCCGAGAGGATGGGTGGCCCGAATGCGCGGCAGGTGATCGGCCGAGACGTGTAGAGGTCGCACATTCCGGTGTCCGGGTCGAGCGCCGGGCAGGGCTCGTCGTTGGCGAAGGCTTCGAATTGTTCTTCGGCGTTCTCGTCTAGAATCCCCGACTTCGGATCGCCGGGGAAGTCTGGTGTCAGTCGAGAAACGCTTTCTTGCGCGCGGGTGCGGACACGCACAGCGCGTTCGGGATCGCAAGTTTCCAATTCCTTCACGCCAACTTGCAAGCGCAGGGCATCGAGTGGGCTGATCGCGAAGACGCCGATGCAACACTGGGTGCACCCCGGACGGCAGACCAGCCAGTGTCCGCTCCGCTGGGTCGCGTCCGCGAGTGCGGCGTCAATAATCTGGACGAGCCGCTTGTCAGCAGCGGGTAAACGGGGAAGACCCATAGGAAGAGGATAACTCGGCTGATTGCAAGTTAGCGATGGAAGTGCGGCGGGCGGGACGGCCCCCGGACAGCCGCCGGGACGGCGGCGCCACACAGCGCGCGCGCAGGCCGCAAACGGGTTCGGGAGATCGGCGTCGTTGCGGTAGTTGGCTAGCCGTGGCCCCCGGCACCTGTCAATTCACGCACAATGTTTCCCACGAAGGCCTTGGCATCGCCGAAGAGCATCAGGGTGTTATCGAGGTAATAAAGAGGATTGTCGATGCCGGCAAATCCCGGGCTCATTCCGCGCTTGATCACCATCACTGTGCGCGCTTTGTCGACGTCGAGAATCGGCATGCCGTAGATCGGGCTGGAGGCGTCGTTGCGTGCCGCAGGATTGGTGACATCGTTTGCTCCAATCACCAACGCAACATCGGTCTGCGGAAAATCGCCGTTAATGTCATCCATGTCCATCAGGCGATCGTACGGAACGTCAGCTTCCGCGAGGAGAACATTCATGTGGCCCGGCATGCGTCCGGCGACCGGATGAATGGCGAAACGCACGTCGACACCTTTTTTGTTGAGCGCATCGTAGAGTTCGCGCACCTTGTGCTGCGCCTGCGCCACCGCCATTCCGTATCCGGGTACAACCACGACTTTGTTTGCTGCCGACAGAATCGCGGCGGCTTCTTCAGCGGTGGCACTGTGCACCTGCTGCGCTTCCTGGCCAGCGGCAGCGCTGGCCTGCACCTGACCGAATGCTCCAAAGAGCACGTTGGTGAACGAACGGTTCATCGCCTTCGACATGATCACGGAAAGAATCAACCCCGAAGATCCGTCGAGCGCGCCCGCGACGATGAGCAGCTTGTTGTTCAACACAAAACCCATCGCGGCGGCGGAGAGTCCGGCGTACGCGTTCAAGAGCGAGATGACGGTCGGCATGTCAGCGCCGCCAATGGGGATCACGAGGAGCACGCCAAAGCCCAGGGCGATGGCGAGCATGAATGGGTACAGTTGTCGCGCTTCGGGATGCAACACGAGGTAAATGCCGATCACGAGAGCGATACCGAGCAGCAAGAAGTTGACGAAGTTTTGCCCTTTATAGGTGAGCGGTCTCTGCGGAAGGATCTCCTGCAGCTTTCCGGCCGCCATCAAGCTTCCGGTGAAGGTGAGCGATCCGAGTATCACTTCCATGGACAGGACTGCCATCATGAAGCGAGTAATGTTCGGCGAGCGCAGATAAAACTCGGCAGTACCGACAAGCGTGACGCAAAGCGCGCCGAATGCGTGGCTCAGCGCAGTTCGCTGGGGGACAGCGGTCATTTGCACGCGGCCCAGCGGCACGCCGATGATGCTGCCGAGCACCAAAGCGATTGCGATCCACTTGTAATCGACGATGCCTTCGTGGAGCAGCGTGCCCGCGATCGCGAGCACCATGCCCAGTTCTCCAGCCCACACACCATGGCGCGCGGTGGTGGGAGAACTCATCCACTTGAGCGAAAGAATAAAGAGGGCGCTCGCGACGAGGTAGATGACTTCGATGACGATTGGGCTGGCGGCGAATTCGTTCATGGCCTGCTTGCCGGTCGACTGGACTTGAACATCTTCAGCATGCGGTCGGTGATCATGAACCCGCCCACAATATTGCTGGTGGCGGCGATCACCGCGATGGTTCCCAGGACGGCGGAGAGCGTGCTCTTGTGCTCGCCGACCAGAACAATCGCCCCTACCACTGCGATCGCGTCGAGGGCGTTGGTTAGCGACATGAGCGGTGTGTGAAGCAGTGGGGAGACGCGCCGGATCACTTCAAATCCGATGAATCCGGCGAGCATGAAGATGAAGAGGCTGTTGATCAGGATCGAACTGTTCATCCGTTTACCTTCGCGTTCTCAGCTTTGCACCGGTACGGCCATTCCGAAAAACTCACGCACACGTTGGTTCACGACTTCGCCCTGGTGAGTGACGAGCGTTTCCCGAACGATTTCGTCATTCATGTTGAGCTGAAGCTTTTGGTCCTTGATGAGGTAGGTGAGAAAGGCGCCGACGTTCCGGGCATACATCTGGCTGGCATGGTAGGGCACGCCGCTGGCCACGTTGATGGCGCCGATAATGGTTACGCCGTGCTTGACGACGGTCTTGCCAGCTTCGGTCAACTCGCAATTCCCGCCACGTTCGGCCGCGAGATCGAAGATCACCGAACCGGGCGCCATGTCTTTAACCATGTCTTCGGTCACCAGGACGGGGGATTTCTTGCCGGGGATCACCGCGGCGGTGATGACGACGTCGCTCTCTTTCACCACGCGGCCCAGCAGTTCACGTTGGCGTTGATAGAAAGTCTCGTCCTGCGCTCGCGCGTAACCACGGGCGTCCTGCGCGTCTTGCGCTTCGATGGGGAGTTCGACGAAGCGGCCTCCCAAGCTTTGAACTTGTTCTTTCGCCGCAGGGCGTAGATCGTATGCCGACGCGACCGCCCCGAGACGGCGTGCAGTCGCAATTGCCTGCAGACCAGCGACGCCGGCTCCGATTACAAAGACACGCGCGGGCGTGATGGTGCCAGCGGCCGTAGTCAGCATAGGAAAGATACGGGGATGGCTATCCGCCGCGATCAGCACGGCCTTGTATCCGCAGATCGTGCCCATCGAGGAAAGCGCGTCCATGCTTTGGGCGCGCGTGGTCCGCGGGATCAACTCGACCGAAAACGCGGTGACGCCGCGATCGGCGATGTGCTGGATGACTTCGCGCGTTCCGAACGGACGGAGAAAGCCGATGAGGGTCTGGCCTCGGCGAAGGAGCGGAAGATCGTCCTTGCCCGTGATGTCGTTCGAGCCGTAACAAAGAACCTGAAGGATGATGTCGGCCTGCCCGAAGAGCGCAGCACGGCTCGTTTCAATTTTGGCGCCCTTTTCCGTGTATTGCGTGTCCGGGTAGCCTGCCGGCAGGCCGGCGCTGGTTTCTACGATGACCTCGAATCCTGCCTTGGTCAGTATTGGGATGACCACGGGCACCAGGGCTACGCGCCGATCGCCGGGATAGATTTCTTTCGGTACGCCAATGATCACGCGATACGTCCTCCGCCAGCGGGCAGTGCAGAACCGGTCATTCTACCGGAGATGATCGTCTCCGGGGAGCATGCGAGCCGTTTCTTGTCACTGCGACGGGTGACAGGAATCACTGCCTGAATGTACCTATTACAGCGATAACGCGTCATTCCTGCCGCGTCGCGCCTGCAGGGGCAGAGCGGCCGAACTAGTCCGGCGAGGAGGAATCGGGCGCGCGAGCCAAACGACCGCTGATACTGACTCCTTATTTCTTAATCCGCCGATGCGCAACCGCGACGTTGCGCTCGACAAGCCCCGAAGCATCCTTTCCTCATGGACTCGGTCCGACCCTTTCTCGCGAATTGAGGCACTACCCATGCCCAGCCGCGAAAACGACGCGGAAGTGAACAAATTGGACTGGTCACTTGTGTTCGGTTCTTGACGCACAGCCAGCAGTGATTGTCTTACGGCGCGACACCAGTGACCCGCGACTTGAGGAAAGCAGGCATGGCCAACCAGATCGGTGCTCAGTCACCCACATGCAGGTCGGCGCACGTGTTGATTCTCGGTTACGGCAATCCTCTCCGTTCTGACGATGGTCTCGGTTGGCAAGCGGCTGTGCAACTATTCCGTGCCAACAAATCCCCCGATGTACAGGTCCTTCCTTGTCATCAACTCACGCCAGAGCTGGCAGACCCAATCAGTAAAGCCGCCACCGTGCTCTTTGTCGACGGCTCGAGGGAAGGCACGGCGGGAGAGTTTCGATGTGAAGAGCTCTCCTGGCAAAGGGGATCCGTCACCTACACGCACGATCTTTCTCCCGGCGCCTTGCTTGATCTGGCATCCCAGTTATACGGATGCTGCCCGCGAGCCTATCTGCTCACCATCTGCGGAGAGTGCTTTGTTACGGGCGATACCTTGTCTTCGAGCGTCTCGCAACAACTGCCGAGGCTCAAGGAGCGGGTCCGAGAGATCGTCGCGGAAAGTCTGTCGGACGTTGTGGCGGCGAGCCGGTAAAGCCTTGAGTACGACCCATCGGTGAGGCTACAGACTCCGGCTCATCTCGCTGCCCAACCATTTCCTAACCTCTGCTTCTGGTAGAACGCTTGCTGTATGATGAGCGGCTCACCAATTCATACGGGAGTCGTCGAATGCCGCTCTCTCGCTTGTGCGCTGCCGGGTCGCTCGCAATTCTGGGTATATCGTCGCTAGCCTATAGCCAAGCGCCCGCTAAAGCTGCGACCAAAGCCAGCTCCGCCGCTTCACCCATTCCCGAGACGACGATCTCCATCAACTCTTCGACACCGCTGGCGCAGAGAGTTGTCGCGTACGCGATCGACGCGAAGTACGATCCAAAGACGCACACGCTGGATGGCGCCGAGGTTCTGACGTACCACAATTTAAGTGGCCAGCCCCTGGACCACTTTCCCTTCCATTTGTATCTGAATGCGTTTCAGCCCAAAGCGACTTGGATCCGGGAAGCCAAGGCCATGGGCACCCGCGACGTGGAATACGACAAGTGGGAGGACAAGCGGTTTGGCTCCGAAGACATCCAGAGCTTCGAGGTAGTGGGCTTCGGCGATCTCACGTCGAAGCTCGAGTTCATCCAGGCGGACGACGACAACAAAGACGATAAGACCGTCGTACAGGTCACACTCCCGAAGCCGATCGCGCCCAACGATTATGTACAGTTCAAGATCAAATTCCGCGACAAGTTCCCGGAGACCCAGGCGCGCACGGGATGGAAGCGTGATTTTGTTCTTGGCGGGCAGTGGTTTCCGAAGGTCGGCGTTTGGTGGCACGGTGCTTGGAACTGTCATCAATTCCATGCGACGACCGAATTCTTCGCCGACTTCGGGGTGTATGACGTAAAACTCACACTCCCTCAGGACGAAGTGGTCGGAGCCAGCGGAGTTCGTGTGAACGAGGTCAAGAATTCGGATGGCACGCAGACCCTGACCTACCACGGCGACGACATTCACGACTTCGCATGGACCGCGAGTCCTCGGTACCTCGTTGGTGAAGACACCTTCCAGGGCTCGATGGGTCCGGTGCAGCTCCGAATCATGATGCAGCCGGCACACTGGAGCCAGGAAGCTCGTCATGCACAGATTCTCAAGCAGACTCTCGATCACTTTGAACGGTGGTATGGTCCGTATCCCTACAAGACCTTGACATTGGTCGATCCGGAGCCCGACTCGGCTGCCGGCGGAATGGAGTATCCGACGTTCATCACGGGAGACACAACGTGGTGGATGCCAGACGGGCTCAAACTCCCCGAAATCGTTGTCGAGCATGAGTTCGGTCACCAGTACTGGTATGGAATGGTCGCCACCAATGAGTTTGAGGAGGCATGGCTCGACGAAGGCATTAACAGTTACACGGAAGTAAAGATCCTCGATTCCATTCTTGGCCGCGATACGTCGGTGATGAACCTCGCTGGAATGACCGCCGGCGAGCGCGAGTTACAACGGATGCAGTACACCGCCTTTGCCGACTTCGATCCGATGGCACGCTTCGCTTATAAATTCGCCAACTTCAATTCGTATGGCGGCGTTACCTACGGCAAGACCGCGAGCGTGCTGCTCACTCTCGAGAAAATCATTGGCGAGGACACGGTGCAGAAAGCGGTGCACCTGTACTTCATGCGCTATCGATTCACACATCCGACTGGGGAAGATTTCTTGAAGACCATCGAGGAGGTGTCGGGAAAAGACCTCGGCTGGTACTTCAAACAAGCTGTTTACGGAACACAGGTTCTCGATTACGAAGTGAGGAGTTTTAACTCCGTCCCGACAAACTGGTACGAGAAGAATGCGAAAGAGAAGAAGGGCGAGACCGTGTACGACTCGACGGTGATGATTCATCGGAAAGGCGACTTTCTTTTCCCCGTGGACGTCGAGGTCAAGTTCGACAATGACGAAAAAGTACGTGAGCAATGGGACGGGCAGGACCGCTGGATAAAGTTCCACTACAACCAGCGCGCGAAAGTGAAGTCGGTGGAGATCGACCCCGATCACCAGATTCACTTGGATCGCGACAATTTTAATAACAGCCGAACCCAGGAACCGCACTCAAAGCCCGCGAGAAAGCTCGAAAACTACTGGATCTTCCTAAGCCAATGCTTTTCACAATTCCTCGCCTGGTGGGCGATCTAGGAGAGCCAAAATGACCAACAACAAGAATCTGCTCTCCGCCGGATTACACATTGTGAACCGCCACAAGCGCTTCATCGTCTGGTTCTGGGTGCTGAATCTCGCGATTGCATGGTTCGGTGCGATTGCGTTCCGCCAGGCAATTACTTCAACGCTCGATCACAGTGTTCTGTCTGGTCGGCTTGTCCACGGCTTCGATGTGCCTGTTTTTATAGAGATGATGAGCCGTCCGGACACTGGCTCTACCGAAGTCCCCACCAAGTCTTCGGCTCACTTCGGACTGGTGTTCTTCTTGGTGACGCTCGTGTTTCTGCCTGGAGTTCTCGAGAATTACACGAATGAAGGCCGGTTATCTCGCGAAGAATTCTTTCGAGCCTGCGGACGAAACTTGTGGCGATTCATCCGTGCATCGGTCCTGTTTGCGATTCTGGCTGCAGTCTTGTCTTCGGTCTTGTTTCCGGCTGAGGAAAAACTCGCGAAGGTTGCAGGGAACAGCACGAACGAATTACTCACGTTCTACACCGAGATCGCGTGTTTTGCCGTGATTTTCCTCGTGATGACCTGTATCCGGATAGCTTTTGATCTCGGTCAGATCGACGCGGTCTTTCGCGATCAACGGTCGGTCGTGCGAAGTGTGCTACGAGGTTTTCGATTTGCCTTCCGCAACCTGCTTTCGCTGCTTAGCAGCTACGTTGTGATCGCGATCATCGCCGCTCTAATTCTGTTCGTCGGTGTTTGCATCTGGCATCTCGCGGTGCCTCCCAGCAGCATCTTAGGAGCCTTCCTAGTCAGCCAGCTCGTTCTAATCCTCTTGCTGTGGACGCGGTTCTGGCAGCGCGCGGTCGGTGCGGCGTTTTACTTGCGCGCGATGGCCGTGGTGCCCGCCGGGTATGTTGCACCGGAGCCGATAGCCCCCACAACAGCCGTTCCCGCGCCGGTTTCAGGCCCGCCAACCGAGGTGCCACCGGTCTAAGAGATACCTCTTAGAGCAAGGTTTTCCACACCCAATGCAAGTTGTTGGGAAAATGAGGATTCGGCATAGCACCTTGGTGGAATCCGTATAGCACGGAAGTGCCATTTTCAGATGAGGACCACTTGTTTACCTTGTGCAGCGAGCAGTTCTGGGGGAGGGCTGCCCGGGCGTCCGTGACCTGAAAGGGTCCGGGCGCTCGTTATTTGTGGCGGAATTTTTTGTTGTGGGTTTTTGCAAAAAGATTAAGGGCGGCGCAGTGGCGCCGCCCTAGGTGTTTAAAGCGGAAAATCTACTTGGTCGAGATCGTGAACACGACTGAAATCGGGATCTGCGTGTCCGCGACTTGTTTGTTGAATCGCCATTGCTTCACGGCTTCTTGTGCCGCGTCCGCGAGGATCGCGGGGCCGCCCAGGACCTGAAGGCTCTGAACGTGGCCGTCGCTGGCGATGCTCGCCATCAAGGGCACTTCGCCTTGAATCTTCATCTGTCGGGCAAGCAACGGATAGTCTGGCCGCACAGGACGCGCAGCCAACGCCTGACGGCTGTCAGCCGACATCTGCACGCGTTCTCCAGCGTTCGTGATGGGAGCGGCCGACGCCGTTTCAGTCGGACTAGCTGCAGCGCTCGGAATCAGGTTTCCCGGTTGCATATCAACGCGCAATGAGGGACTTCCAGCTCGGATCGGCTGACTGCCGTTTCCAGCCACAACCTCGATACGAAGCGGAGGAAGGACGGAGCGGCTGGCCGGAGTAGGAGCAGGCGCGGGTACTTCGGCTACAACTTCGCGACTCTTAGCGGAACTCAGCGACCTGTCTTTCTGCCGCTTGGCTGTCGAAGCCGCCGCTGGAGCGCTGGCGGCCGGCGGCGCATCACTCGTGGCGACGGTTTGTTCGTCGGCAGCGGCGTCTGAATCGGCAGCGTCAGGAGTTGACGGGAACCAGAAATCGCGGTCCTTAACCAGGACCAATCCCAAGGCAACTAATAGAAGAATAAGGGCAACCACCATCCGGCGTCGCTGGCGTTGGTCGTTTTCCGCCGGAAGTACGGGCCTTTGGCTGACTAGGCGCGGTTGCTCGATATACTCCTGCTCTTCCGCGACCTGCCGCCGTTCCAGTTGATCGAGCATGCGGGGACCCACCTTCCTGAGCCTGCGGGGAAGGGCACTTTGTCGCCCTCAGTATGCCCTGAAATTGCCGACAAATCCAAGGAAATTTGCTGCTATCACTTGATGTGAGGGCGGTCACATGTACTTGTGTTACCAGTCACAGCGCGCTGTTAGGGGCCGGGCGGACACTGGCATGGTGACATTGGTCACAAGGGCTTGGCCGAAGGTCCAACTAGGGCAGGCGCACCCCAATCGGAAAGCCGGGACCTGCTGCAAATTTAAGCCACGGCCAGCCCAAAAAGGGGGAGTCGTGCTCTCGCCATACGGTCTCGACATCGTCGAAAGCTGCCTGACGTGCAAGATGCGCACCGAGCGCATTTTCTGTGACTTGCCGACTCCCGCGCTGGAGTCTTTTGAAGCGATCAAATACGCGACGGCTTATCCCAAGGGGGCCGTTCTATTTGTCGAAGGTCAGGCGCCACGTGGGATATTTGTGCTCTGCAAGGGCCGGGTCAAGCTGTCGATTTGCGCCACGGACGGCAAGACGCTGATCCTGAAAATCGCAGAACCGGGCGAGGTCTTAGGACTAAGCGCGACTGTTTCCGGGAAGCCTTATGAATTGACGGCGGAAACGATCGATCCGTGCCAGGTCAATTTTGTGAAGCGCGAAGATTTCCTGCGTTTCTTAAAAGATCACTCCGACGCGTGCTTCAAAGTCGCCGAACAATTGAGCGAAAAATATAACAACGCCTGCCACGAAGTTCGGTCACTCGGCCTCTCCCACTCCGCGGGTGAGAAGCTGGCCAAACTTCTGCTGGAATGGAGTTCGAGAAACGGCGAAGCCGCCAAGCAGGAACCGCGGCTCAAACTCGCGCTCACCCACGAAGAGATCGCACAGATGATCGGGACATCTCGTGAAACGGTGACCCGGCTCTTCGCCGATCTGAAAAAACGTCAGATCATCCAGGCCAAAGGTTCCACACTGGTTGTTCGCAACAAGGTTGCCCTCAAGACATTGGCGACCAACGGCTAAGCCAGGCCATTGGCTCGCGTTACTTGTATCGAGGGTCACCCAAAATAGTGACTGCAATCACTGTGAATTTCACTCCCGCGCGATATCAACCTGATATGGAGAGCGCGATACAGCAAAGTTGCCTCCATTGCACGCTGCGCCCCGACCGGCTCTTCTGCGATTTGCCCACAAGTGTGCTCCAGGCTCTGGACACGATGAAAGAAACGCTCTCGTGTGCGCGAAACACGGTGCTGTTTCGCGAAGGCCAAGCGGCACGGGGCGTTTTTATTCTGTGCGAGGGCCGTGCCAAACTGTCGGTGTGCTCTGAGTCTGGAAAGCGGCTGGTTCTTCGAATTGCGGTTCCGGGAGAAGTGCTGGGTCTCAGTGCGACTCTAACCGGAACTTCGCACGAGGTCACCGCGGAGCTGCTCGACAACGCGCAGGTTGTCCTGGTCAAGCGTAAAGAGTTGCTGCGCTTCCTCCGGGAGCATCGCGAAGCCTGCCTGCACGTGGTTACGCTGCTTAGCCAGGACCTGCATGTTGTCTATGATCGCGTTCGATCTGTAGGCCTGGGCCGGGCTCGAAGGCAGCGGACCGCAAACGCATAAATCCGGCGCGATGTGGCTCATGTTTCATTAAGCTGAGGTCCTGTGTCCGCCTTCCGTGAGATCTTCATGCGCGCAGTTCGTCCCGTGGGAATTGCCTGCGTCGCACTTGGCGTTTTTGCATTGACCGCTGCGTCTGCACAAGAGCCCAACCAACGAACAGATCCGGCCGCCGGTAAGTACGTCGGTGTGGAAGTCTGCCAAGGATGCCACGAGGACGCCTACAAGACCTTCGCGGCGTCGAAACACCTGAGGACTTTAAAACGACCAAAGATTTCAGAGCAGGGCTGCGAAGGTTGTCATGGCCCGGGTGCGGATCATGCGGAAGCGGGCGATCCCGATAAGATCCTGCGTTTTCCGACGGCGAGCCCGGCGGCGATTCGTCAAGCGTGCACCGTCTGCCACCAAGCGAATCTTGGCGCTGCGCACGAGAAGGCACGTCTCACCTGTTTGACATGCCATTCGGCTCACCACTCCATGGAGCGCGAATCCATCCTCGTTGCCCCGACGGTCCAACTCTGCCGTCGCTGCCACAAGTTCTAGTCGCGTCACGCGAGTTCAGAAACGGCCCCGGTCGCAATTTTCCCCGCGTCAATCCACGCTTTTTTAATCATGTTCGGATGTCCACGCCACCTGTGACCCGAGTCACGGCGGCGGGTGAGAGCACTCACTGCTGCTTGGGCAATCCTCACCCAACAATGGTGATGTGGCTTTCCAGGGAGGTTGGTGGTCATGCACGACACCACACGGAACTACTCGCACGCGATTGTCGCGCGTTTTTTAAAACTTGGACTTCTAGGTCTGTTTTGCCTGAGCGCCGCTGCTTTTGCCGCAAACAAGCCGGTGCCCAAACCCACCCACGAAGACTGCCTCGCGTGCCATGGCGATTCGACCATGACCACGGAGGTCAACGGCAAGCCGGTCAGCCTCTACGTGAACGCCGACACGTTCAAGAACTCCATCCACGGCACGATGTTCACCTGCGTGGATTGTCACTCCGACATCAAGACATCTCCCCACGAAACCACGCCGGCAAGAGTCTCGTGCGCACAGTGTCACGCCGATCAGCAGGCAGCGTATGACCGTAGTTATCACGCGAAGGCGATCAAGGCTGGTGACGGACAGGCGGCAACGTGTATCAACTGTCACGGCAGCCCGCATGAGTTGCTGCCCGCTGCCGATCCGAAATCGCGCGTGAATCACGCCAACATCCCAACGACCTGCGGGGCCTGCCACGGGCAAAAGTTCGTGATGGCGGCGAGCGGCCACAGTTCGCAGGTTTTCGTGTCATACGAAGAAAGCGTGCACGGCAAGGCTGTTGCCGCCGGTTCCGATAAGGCCGCAGTTTGCACCGATTGCCATGGATCGCACGAGATTCTCGCTGCAAGCGATCCTAAGTCACGGATTTTTAAATTCAACGTTCCCACTACCTGCGCCAAGTGCCATACGAACGTGGAGCAGCAGTTCGCGCAGAGCATTCATGGGCAAGCCATTGCGCATGGCAACGGGCAGGCACCGGTTTGCACGGACTGTCATGGAATTCACTCCATCAAGGCGCATCTCGATCCGAATTCGTCCGTTTCGGCGGCGAATCTGTCCCAGGTGACCTGTGCGCGTTGTCACGAAGGAGTGCGACTCTCGCAGGAGTTCGGCGTGGAAGGCCGGAGGTCGACGACGTACCTCGCCAGCTATCACGGTCTCGCTTCACAGTTGGGCTCGCAAGTGGTCGCCAACTGCGCTAGTTGCCACGGAGTGCACAACATTCTGCCGTCGAGCGATCCGCACTCGACCATCAACCGCGCCAACCTGGTCACGACCTGCGGCCAATGCCATCCGGGAGTGTCCGAGAAATTCGTGATGGGCAAGGTTCACGTCGACGCACCTCTCTCGGCGGATGTGGGAAGTGCGGCCGTGCGCTGGATCCGCAAGCTCTATCTGGGGATGATCTTCGCCGTGATCGGCGCCATGTTGCTGCATAACCTGGTGATCTGGCGTCGCAAGGCTCTCTTGCGGCGAAAAGAAGAACATCGCCTCCTAGAACGCATGACTCGTCAGCAGCGCTGGCAGCACGTGATCCTGTTTGTGAGCTTTATCACCCTGGTGATCACGGGCTTTGCGCTGCAGTTCCCGGATTCGTGGTTCGCCGGTCTACTGGGGATGGGAGAGCGCGTCCGCGGGATCACCCACCGCGTAGCAGGCGTGATCCTGATCACAGTGGGCCTCTACCACCTCCTGTACGCTGCCATCAGTAAGGACGGTCGTCGGTTGTTGAAGGACTTCCTGCCAACGCCGAAAGATGCGGCCGACGTGTGGGCAACGATGATGCACTACCTCGGTCTGCGCGCGGAGAAGCCGGAATTCCGGCGCTTCAACTACGCCGAGAAGGCCGAATACTGGGCGCTTGTGTGGGGCCTGATTGTGATGGCGTCCACCGGCATCATGCTCTGGGCGAAGATCTCGGTTGGACGATACCTCGCTCGCTGGTGGCTGGATGTGGCCACAGCGGTTCACCTTTACGAAGCCATCCTGGCGACGCTCGCCATCGTCGTGTGGCACTTCTATCAGGTCTTCTTCGATCCCGATGTCTATCCGATGAATTGGGCATGGTGGGACGGCAAGATGTCGTTCGAGCACTACCGGGAAGAGCACGGTCTTGATACCGATACGCTGCTCGAAGCGGCCCCTGCCGAAGCTAATCTCGAGGGGCACGAATCTGCGCGACCGGAGGCCGAGCACGCCGGGGCCGATGCGACCACCGACGAACGAGCTCAGGAGACAGTCACAACCCAACGGTGAGTTGACACATTGTCAATCAGCCATTCCCGATGCATCATGCCGGCGCACTGAGAAATTGGATAGCGAGGTCAGGTTTCTGATGGGAGTTGACTGAGAAAGTGCAAGACGGAGGCAGGGCATGACGAACGAGAATCCAGAGGTTAAGCCGGAGCAAAACAGCGGCATGGGGAGGGTGCGCGAGTGGATGCGCAATCCCATCTCGCTGATTGGTTTAGCGGTGGCCGTCGTCGCCCTTGGAAACTTTCTGTTTCTATCCTTCATCGATCTCACCTCGCAGCATCCCAGCCCGTACGTCGGCATCCTTGCGTACATGATCGTGCCCGGCTTCCTGGTCGCAGGCAGCTTGCTAATTGTGTTTGGAGTCTGGTACGACCGGCGCAAAAGGCGCGAGCAGCCGGCGCACAGCGGCCACTATTTGCGGATCGACTTCAACGATCCCAGTCAGCGCGGCGCATTTGCTTTTCTGTTTACCTTCATCGTGGGGTTTATTGGCCTGAGTGTCATCGGGAGTTATAAGGCCTACGAGTTCACGGACTCCGTCCAGTTTTGCGGTCAGCTGTGCCACTCAGTCATGGCGCCGGAGTACACCGCGTATCAGCTCTCGCCGCATGCCCGCGTTGCCTGCGTGGATTGCCATGTTGGCGCGGGTGCGACCTGGTATGTGAAATCGAAACTCTCCGGTGCGCGCCAGGTAATCGCCACCGCCTTTAATACGTACCCGCGTCCCATCCCGACGCCGGTGCACAACTTGCGTCCTGCGGCCCAGACCTGCGAGCAGTGCCACTGGCCGAAGAAGTTTTACGGGGCGCAGCTGAAGGTCTTCACGCACTACTCCAGCGACGAAAAGAACACGCCGCGACAGATCCGCATGCTGATCAACGTTGGCGGCGGCGATCCCGCAACCGGAGCGCCCGAAGGCATTCACTGGCACATGAATATTGCTAACGAGATTACGTATGTCGCGACCGATGAGAAGCGGCAGACCATCCCTTACATCCACGCCAAAGACATGCAAGGGCGCGTCACCGAGTATTTTGCGAAAGATTCCACTCTGACGAAAGAGCAGATCGCGAAAGCGGAGAAGCGCCGCATGGATTGTGTCGACTGCCACAATAGGCCCACGCACATCTATGTTCCTCCGGATCTGTCGGTCGACAACTCTCTCTGGGCACGCCGTCTCGATGCAGCGCTGCCTTTCCTGAAGCAACAGGCCGTCACAGCGCTGACGGCGGACTACAAAACCACCGCCGCCGCGATGCAGGGCATCGCGAAGACCATCGGCACTTTCTACGAAACCAAGTATCCTGATCTTGCCGAGACCAAAGAGCTTGAAATCCGCAACGCGATTGATGAATTGCAGCGGATCTATCGCAACACTACCTTCCCCGAAATGAAGTTGAACTGGCAGACCCATCCCAACAACATCGGGCATTTCTACTTCAATGGCTGCTTCCGCTGCCACGATGGCCAGCATGTGAGCGCGGACGGCAAAGTGGTCACCAAAGATTGTCAGATCTGCCACATCGTGCTGAACCAATCCGAAGGTGGCGTGAGCATGGCGGCCGTGCAGAAGGTCTCCTTCCAGCATCCCGTCGATCTTGGAGACCTGACGCAGGTGAACTGCAGCGACTGCCACGCCAGCGGCGGAACACAATAGCCATTGTTTTCATGAACTTGATCGCGTGACGACCATCACAAGTGCGCGTGACAACCATCACGGCTTGGATGTTCACGCTGCTCTATCGTTACCCCTGGGTGAGAACCACGAAGGCTCCAATCGTGGCACGCTCAAGGAGGGCCGCATGGCTTCGGTGGATGGCAACGGCAAACATCCTCATCATCACGGCGAAGAGAACAAAGCGCGTCTTGTTTTCTGGGAGGTCACGAAGGGCTGTAATCTTCGCTGCATCCACTGTCGCGCAACCGCCACCGAGTTGAGTTCACCCACTGACCTTGCGACCCGTAACGCACTCCACATCATCGACCAGATTGCGGCTGCCGCCAATCCGATCCTCGTTCTCAGCGGTGGAGAGCCGCTTTACCGTTCCGACATCTTCCACCTGGCGCGCCACGCCACCGACAAGGGCCTGCGCGTCGCTTTGGCAACCAATGGAACGTTGGTGACAAAGGACGTCGCACGCATGATCGTTGACGCCGGTGTTCGTCGCGTGTCGATCAGTCTCGACGGGGCCGATGCCATCACACACGACAGGTTCCGTGGGATTCCCGGCGCGTTCGATGCGGCGGTCCACGGCCTGCGCAATCTCCAAGCTCTGGGAATGTCCGTGCAGATCAATATGACGATCGCGCGCCACAACGCGCACCAGCTGCCGGACGTCCTGCAACTAGCGCGCAACTTGGGCGCCGACGCGCTGCATACGTTCCTTCTCGTGCCCGTGGGTTGTGGCGTCGACATTGCCGCCGAGCAAATGGTTCCCCCCGAAGAATATGAACGCATGCTGAACTGGTTCTACGATCAGTCTCTGCAAGGCGGGATCGAACTCAAAGCGACCTGCGCTCCCCACTACTTCCGTGTGGTTCGGCAACGGCGGGCTGCGGAACGCCGCGCATCAGCGACGCTCACGCACATCGCACAGCCGCAAGTTCCGGTCGACGGGACAAGCTGCGCGATTGGACCCACCGAGATGACAATGCCAGGATCGACCGGTATCGCGATCAAGCCACAGGGTGTGGGTCGGCCGGTTGGTCACCCGGGCGGCCATCCTTCAGACTTAAGTGCGATGACGAAAGGCTGCCTCGCGGGCACAGGCGTTTGTTTCCTCTCGCATGAGGGCGAAGTTTATCCGTGCGGCTATCTGCCGGTGATCGCGGGAGATCTTCGGAAGCAGGCCTTCATCGACATCTGGAACGACGCTCAGGTTTTTCACAAACTGCGCGCCACGAACAATTTGAAAGGGAAGTGTGGCTGCTGCGAATTTCGGAATGTCTGTATGGGGTGCAGAGCGCGAGCCTTCGCCGCGACGGGTGACATGATGGACGAGGAGCCATTCTGTGTCTACCAGCCCCACACACCAAGCCTGAAGAAGGAAGAGCCGGAACCCGCAGGTATTCGCTGACTCTTACTCACCCTGAAATGAGAAACCCGGTGCTCGACGAGGAGCACCGGGTTTGTTATTTGCAAATCGATGGCCCGGGCTGTTACGCGGTTTTTCTAACCGGCGCCGGGAACTCGATCACCTGCCCGCGCAAATCGGCGGGAATCCACTTCACCTTGCGTTTGTGGCGATCCGGAACGTAAAACTCTATCACCTTTGCCATAGCCATCCTCCGATCCAACGTGACGACAGTCCCGCAGTCACAGTCACCAGGGCCGAGGCTGTCGCATTTACCTGCTTAGATGCGGAAAAGGTTGCCGGAGGAGACTTAATCGAAGGCTCCACGTAAAGGCTTGGAAATGAGGCAAATCAAAAATGGAGTGGTGACGATCGAGTTAGCGGGAGAGCTCGAATTTGCTTTCCGAAGTGGCCTTAGCCTGCGCGCACAAAAAAATCGCCCATGCTATGAGCAGGGGCGATACTCGCAACAACTTTCTTCTGATTCGCGGGTTATTTCATTTGGTGGTCGTGTGAGCCCGTGCTTGCGGACGGGATCACCCCACCGCACGGCCCTAGTTCTTTCTGAGGCATTCGCGATGCGCGGCTCGCTTTATCGTTTTTGCGTTCCGCCTGGCACTGTTGGAAGGCTGACAGCTGCGACGACGGGATCAGCCTGGAAATCGCCTCGTCGGTTTGTGCGTTAATTTCGTGAATCTTGGAAAGCTTCTGGTCCGGCCCAAGCGATGGATCGTTGCAGACCCCACCGATCTTGCTTTTGGCGTCGTCCTCAATCTTCCAGCGCTGATTCACCATTTCCGGGGCGATCCCGGCAACTCGCCAGCACGGCGTTTGGTGTTTCGGATGCGCCGACGATGTGGCGGGTGGCGGCACTTCCTGAGGTTGGTCCGCTGTATTCGACGGCTCTGCTTGCTCCGATCCTTGCGCGGCCGGTTGTTGCGCGTCTCCCGCAGCCTGCGCGAAAAGAGGCAGGGAAAACGCAAAGAACAAAGAAACTATTAGAAAATTCCGAACACTCCGCATCGCGGAAAACCTCCTTGCGATTTTCGTCCTTGGCGTGCGTTTGGAGCCTCTGCTTCACAGGGACCTGTGCACGCGATGTCATAGGGGGGATTGCCTTGATCGGGCGTAGTATGAACGATCGATAGTAGGTTTGCCAACATCCATCTGGTTGAGGATGCCCGTTCGTAACATGCCTTTCGAGTGGATATGTCGCCTCAAGCTGTGACGTCCAAAGTCGATTTTCGGCCGTCTATGGCTGAGTGTCCGACTCAGGCTGTGCCAATAGAAGCAATACAATTCCGATCACCGTGAACATGCGGAACGCGGCGTCCTGACCGTTCCAAGTGCTCGATTGCCACATCAAAAACCACTCGCCTCCAACACTCAGAAATGCCACCAGCCACATCAACAGCGCGATCGAGAGGGCCACGACCGCAACGCGCTTCGACTGGTGAAACGCCGCCGCCGGCGCGGAGAATGCCTTCACAAGGCGTAAGCCGCCCCACCACGAAAGCAACATCGTCACGCACTCCCACGCAATGAGGGAGAGGTAGAACGCCGTGTGGATAACGGGTGAGTTCACGGCCCGCCACATTCCATGGTTGCTCGGGAAGGTGGAATCCATCATAAGCACGTGTCGAACGAATTGGTAATTGGAGTTGTAATCGCTCAAATTATTCAGAACCACCAAGGTGTAGAACAACGCAACGGCGAATACCAAGGAAATCTTGGCCGCACGCAACGTCATCGCGTCTCCTGTGCGGAAAACGTCCGGAAGTAGGCAATTAGCGCTTGCAAGGTTGCATCGTCGTAGCTGGGGTTCGGATACATCTCAGCGTGAGGGTTCTTCGATTTCGGATTGCGAACGTAAGCGGCGAAGTAGTCGGGCGATGCTGCGGCCCACGCCGAAAGAATCGGCCACGGACGGCCCGCTTTTTTTCCACCCACGTCGTTCAGGTTGTGGCATCGAAGGCAGTTCTGTTGTGCGATACGGAAGCCTTGCTGCACCTTCGGATCGGAAGCTTCGCTTGCCGGAGGTGCGATCACTGCCAGAACCTGTTTTTCATTGCGAAATTCAAGACGAGTCACGCCCCACGGAATCTGTGGTTCGTCTTCATGCGCAAGAATCTTGAATGCAGGTTTGAAGTCCTGATGAGTAATCAGGTACGGACCCATCTCCAAACCATGCCGTTCGGGATCTTTCGGCCAGCGCTCGGGCG
>Ga0126371_10000867_pt1 | contig 25375 bp, 18 predicted proteins | sample PanSoiMetaPlot_4_FD_110145 | JGI IMG/M metagenome (GOLD analysis project Ga0126371, IMG submission 110145) | Tropical forest soil microbial communities from Panama - MetaG Plot_4 | ecosystem: Environmental > Terrestrial > Soil > Tropical forest > Bulk soil | place: Panama | collected 2016-02-17 | reverse complement strand
CAGCCCGAGGCGCGGTGCGAAGTGCCCCCATTGATTCGGATTCGTCTTTCCGTTCGCTGGCACGCCGGGATCTCCGGAATAGAGCGCTCCGGCCGGCGCGTTCGGATACACCGTGCTCTTCAGGCCCTGGTCGAAGGCGCTCTGCGAAAAGTAAAAACTCTGCCCGTCCCGCCAGGAGAATGGCAGAAACGGATCCCACCGCAGCCCGCCGTTCAGCGTGAGCCGCGAGCTGAGCTTCCATGTGTCCTGCACGTAGGCGCCTATGTAATTGCTGCGAAAACCGATGCCTTGCACGCCTTGCTGCGTGAAGGTATTGACGTCGCCCAACATGAAGTCGCCCAGGCCGAGCCCGGTATTGGTGGAATTGAACGCGAACACGCCGTCCGCGGAGGTCCAACCCATTACCCCGAGCCGCGAGTAAATGTCGTTAAAGCCGAACCCGATCTGATGGGCTCCCTTGACCCAGCTCAGGTCCTCGGAGACCTGGATTCCCGTGGCATTGGTGAGTCCGGGAACATTGCCGCCCTGGCCGCCGATGCTGAATCCGCCCGACACGCTCAGACCCAAGATCTGATTCTGGGTCGGCTGATAATACGGCGTGATTCCCACCTCGGCCGGCGTGATCTCCTGCGGTGGCTGCCCGCGGCTGTTGGTGGGCCGCAGAACCGACGCGCGGAACGAACTCACTAGTGACGTGCTGATCAGATAGGTGTCGCCCAATGTCAGCGATTGTGTCTGCCAGAGATTCACAACAGGGTAGGTGGTGTACGGACCGTTATTCGCCGAGCCGGTGGTGAGCAGGTTGCCGGGCACGTAGCCGGAAGGATCGATCAGATGCGCCAGTTCATAGCGGCCGAAGAAAGAGTGCTTGTCGCTGATCTGATAGTCGACTTTATCGATGGTCAGATCTTCGTTCGTCACCGGCTTCATGCCGAATTGCACTTTGCCGCAAGGATCGGCGGCGATCGGCAGCTTCCCGCTGTTCATGAGCGCGACGGCCACGGGGGAGAACGCGCCGGGCGAGATCTGGTTACCCTGGAACGGAGCCTTGAGTGTGAGCGGGCGATTGGCGTTGCAGGACGCAGCAGCAACGGCCCTCCAGTCGCCGTTGAGCATGTCCCTGGTCGGCAGGTAGGCGAATTGCGGCGCCACGGTGCCGATCATTCTGGTGCCTTGATAGCTCCCGAAGAAAAAGAGCTTGTCTTTAATGATGCGGCCTCCCGCGGTGCCGCCAAACTGGTTGCGTTTCAGCTGGTCGGGCACCACCGCGAAGAAGTTCAGCGCGTTGAGATCGCCGTTACGGAAGAACTCGAACAGGTCGCCGTGGAACTGATTCGTGCCAGACTTGGTGACGGCGTTCACTGCGCCAGCCGAGTGCTGGCCGTATTGCGCAGACAAACTGCTGGTCTCGAGCTTGAATTCCTGCAGCGCATCCGGGAACGGCAGCGGCAGGTTCAATCCGTTGATCGGGTCATTGTGCGAGGCGCCATCGAGCAGGTAAGTGAGTCCGTTATGCATGCCGCCCGCGACCGAGATATTTACCGAAGGATAATTGCGCACGAAGCTGGTGGTGGTGGAGACCGTCGCCGCGCCCGACAGAACCACCAGATCGGTGACCTGGCGGCCATTGAGCGGCAACTCCACCACGCGCGTACTGTCCATCACCTGGCTGACTCCCGTGTCGCGCGTTTCCACTTGCGGCGCCGCCGCTTCCACCTGCACGGCATCAGAAACCTGGCCCAGGCTCAGCGTCGGATTGATCACCGGGTTGTCCGCCACCTGCAGGACGATCCCGGTTTGTACATAAGTTCGGAACCCTTGCGCAGTCCCTTCCAGCCGGTACGGGCCGACCGGCAGATTGGGCAGCACAAACGCCCCTGCCGAATCCGTCACGGCGCTGCGCTTGAGTCCTGTGTCGGTGTTGATCGCAGTCACTTGCACACCGGCGATCACCGCGCCGCTCGGGTCCTTTACTGTGCCGCTGATCTGCGCCGTGGATTGCGCCCACACGCTCGCGGCCGCGAGCAGCAACCCAACCAGGGTTCTCAACATAGAGTCCTCCTTTGATGATGGAAAGTCGTATTTGGGCGACGCCGACTAAAAGATCTCCGGCCAGGAGAACGTCAGCACGGCGTTCGCGATTCCGCTGCGCGGCCGGGCGCGCTGCCCCGCGCAACTCAACAGCACTTCTTTGTGAGCGGCGTCCAGCGCGATTCCCGAGGCCACATATCCGGTCAGGTCATTTACAGGAATCTTCCACCGCGGCGGCACATCGCCGTCGTCGTTGATGCTCCAGACGCCGATGAAGCCGCCTTGGCCGCCGGCCACGATCCAGCCCTTCTGCGCATAAATCTGGAACGAGCTGATGGTGGCGACTCCGCTCTTCGGTCCGCTGATCTTCCGCAGCGGCTTGGCATTGCCGCCGGCCGTGCGGTCGAAAATCAGCAGCTCATTCCGATGGTTGACCACGAGCACGTTGTGCACCGGGTCGATGGCCACCGTGGCCATCCCGCGAATCCCGGGTTCCTGGAACCCGGTATCCGGCCCCGTCAGCACCCGTTTCGGCGCGACGTCTCCGTTCGCTCTCCGGTCAAACACCAGAATGGAGGACGGCACCGCCGGAACATAGATTTCATCATGCACCGGGTCGATGCTCACCCGGTCGTTCCCGAGATTCGGCGGGCCGTCGATCTGCGTATGCGGCCCTTGAATCACGCGAGCGGGAGGCTGTTCCCCGTTCGCGTCGCCCTTGAAGGTGAGAACCGCCTGTGCCAGCGGGCTCGTCACCACGATCTCGTCATGCATGCCGTCATACGCGAAGCCATGCATGGTCCTGCTGATCAACGTCTTCTGCCCTTCCAAAGCTCTGACCGGAGGTGAATTTTCCCCCGCCAACCTGGCGAAGGCCGCAATCTGCGGATGATCCACTCAATTCGGAACCAGGATCTGCTCGCGGATGCTGTCATACGCCAGCGCCTGGGTTTTTCCGAACCGCAGCGACTTCTTCCCATCCTCCGCGCCGCGGATCACCCGCACCGGCGCCACGTCGCCGTTGGCCATCAGCGGATACACTGTCGCCGTCGAGTTCCCGATGTTGGTCGCCCACACTTCCTTGTTCTTGGAATCGACAAACACGCCGACCGGATAGCTCAGTCCCGTGCTCGGCCCCTTGATGGCGCGCGACGGCGCCACATCGCCCGCGTCCGTGCTGTGGAACACGATGATGTCCTGGCCCATGTCGTTGGCGACGTACAGATCGCCCGTATCCGGATCGATCGACATCGCGCCCGGCCAATCCAGCCCCGTCTTCGGCCCCTGAATGATGCGCAGCGGCGCTTCGTCGCCTTCCGCATTCAGCCGGTAGACCGTGATCGTCGGCGGTCCGAACCGGCCCGAACCGGGCTTCGCGTCATCTGCGATATTGCCCCAGTTGTCCACGAACAACAGCTTCCGCCGCGGGTCGATCGCCATTCCATGCGAGTCCGACAGCTCGGTCTTGTCGCCCATCAGCAGCCGCTTCGGTTTTTCGTTCCCCGAGGCTCCGCGGCGATACACCGCCACTTGCGGCGGATGCTGCACCGAAACGAAAAACTCCTGATTCTGCTCGTCCATCGCCATGGCATAGGCGCGATGGGTGACGCTGAGCTTCCGAATCGGCTTGGCGTTACCCGTGGCGTCGTGTTCGAAAGTGACGATTACGTCGCCGATATCGTTCTCTACCGAATACACGTCGCCGTTGATCGGATCGATATAGACGCAGCTGTTGAACTGAACGTCGGTGTCGTTACCGGCTATCACGCGCCGGGGTTCGGTAGGCGGTGTGCCCGGCTTGGCATTGTCGGTGCGGCCGTAGACGCGGATGCTCCACAGGTTGTTGTCCTGCAGAAACACTTCATTGCGCTTATCGTCCACCGCCACCGAGCTGTAAATCGGCGCCGTATCCCGCAGCGTGCGTACCGGAGGCCGATCGACATTCACGGTCCCGCCGTTGTCCTGCGCGCTGACCTCGGCAGCGCCAAAGGCCGCAAACAGATTGGGCCCGCCGCCGGGAGATGTCTCGCCGGCGTCGCGAAGACAGGCCTCGGGGTCATCCTTGACGTCCTCGATGGAAACCAGGCGGGCCGAACCGGTGACCCGCCGCCACAAATGATCGGCCGCCGACGATCCCAGCACAAACACCGCGACCCCGGCTCCCGCCAGGATCAATTTCCTGCGACGATTGCCCGACATAAACACCTCCAGCGACCCCCGCAACGTGCTATTAGCGATCGATTGTATGCATTCCGGCACCACCTGTCAAACATGCGCGAAACCCCGCGCTCACGCGGCAGGGCCGGACCAGCTGCTTCGGCTCAAACAGATACCCACCCGTGCCCATGAGGGCGGGGCCGTTGCCCTCTCACTTCGCCGACAGATGCCCCGCGTCCTGCTCGCCCTCGTTGCAGACGAACTCCAGCAGGTCCGCATCGAGCTGAATGATGTGGTGCAGCGTCACCGTCCACGGCCGCGTGTACGCTTTCGGATCGTTCACCGTGATCTCAATTTCCATATGGCCGAAGTTCGGGCGCCGGAAGCGCTCGGTCAGCCGTGCTGCGTCGGTCAGCGGATTGCCCACGGCGTCGAGCCACAGGCCATCGCGCAAGCCGTTCGTCTCCACAACGAGAGTGTCCCCTTGCCACCGGCCGCTCGAATAGCCATTCCACGAGGGATTCGGATCCTCCGGCAGAGGCCTGCCGTCGGTAAAGATCTGCCGGTAGCACGCATTCCATTCGTTCAGAATCATCAGAAGCTTCGGCGTCTGCACGATCTTGCTCGGCGTTGTGAACGTGTGCAGGCGCACCGGACCGATCGGCAGGCAATGCGACATCGGATCGTGCACCCGCAGTTCGCCGCGACGGGTCTTCACCAGCTCCGCCGCCCACGGCTGATACGGCAACCCGCCTTTCAGAGCGAACCCGATGTTGGCGAACTCATCGGCGATCGGCTCGCAGCCGGGGAACTCCGGGTTCGCCTGCCGTGTCGGCTGCATCAGCCATAAGCCTGAAAAGTCCGGCTGCCCATCCGCCGTCCGCGGGCACGCCGCTTCCAGATTCGGTTTACCGTCCGCCGTGCGCGGCACCCCTGGCGTCGGAGAATTCGGCCACTGCGCTGCCAGCGGCGCCGCCGTGATCAGGAAAACCAGAGCTCGAGCCGGCCGCTTATTGTTTCTGTAAGTGCGCGCCATCTTTCTCGTTCTCGCAGAAACTTTCGAACACGTCCGAATCCGCCAGCAGGTCGTGCGGCACCTTGATCGTAAACTGCCGCGTGTACATCTGCGGGTCGTCCACGGTCGTGTCCACTTCCAGGTGTCCGAAGTCGCTGCGGCGGTATCTCTCTGTCAGGTGCAAACCCTCGCCGTGCGGATGTCCCACGGCATCGAGCGGCGTCTTGTCGTTGAACCCGGCGCTCTCCACCACCAGCGTGTCGCCCTCCCAATGTCCCACCGAGTAGCCATAATAGGCCGGCAGGCTGAACTCCTTCGGCAGCGCGCGCCCGTCGGTGTAAATTTGCCGATGCGCGTTACCCGCTTCGTACAAAATGATGCTCAGCCGCGGCGCCTGCACGATCTTGATCGGCTCCGACAGCAGGTCCGCCAGCGGAATCCCCGGATTCTCCGTGCACAGTTCCTCCGGCTTGCGGGCGAACGAAACCTTCTTCATCTGCTCTACCGCCGCCGGCCGCATCGGTGAGTCTTGCGGCTTGAAATCCAGCAGGATATTGAAAGCGTACTTGTGCTGCGTGCCGAGTTCCATGCCTGGCACATCCACCTTCACCGTTTCCTCGAAACGGCTGCCAAAGATGCGCTTCATTTCGGCTACAGTGCTGATCTCATGCATCCACACGCCCGACAGGTCCGGCTTGCCGTCGAGCGCGCGTGGCGCCGGTGCGTTCAGATTCGGTTCACCATCGCGCGTGCGCGGCGTCCCCGGCGCGCGAAAGTTCAACCATTGCCCCTGCATCCCCGCCGCAAGAAACGCAACTAAGACCAACAACCGCTGAAGTGTCATCCAACCCCAAGGACCTCAAAGCTATTCTAGCCGCTGCGACCCGTGACAGCGTGAGCCGCGCGTAAAATGGATAGCATGACTGCGGCGGGCCCCGACTCTCATCAGAACGAACCGCCGCCAGTCGACGAACCCCGGAAAAACACATACCCCGACGGGCCTCGTATCCATCTCCCCCTCGCCCTGATCAGTCAAATGTTGCCGGCGCTGTTTCCCTTCGACGCGCTGGAATTCGGCCTCGGCATCGTCCGGCAGTTCGGCGATATCGCGCATTACCAATTGGGTCCCCTGCACGTGTATCAACTCAGCCACCCGGATCTCGCGCGGCAGGTGCTGGTCGAGCAGGCCGAAAAATTCCATAAGCCCAAATTGATCAAACGCGCGTTCCGCCCCTTCGCGGGCGAGGGCCTGCTCACTAGCGACGGCGCGGCCTGGAGACAACAGCGCAGGCTCTTGCAGCCCGCGTTCCATCACCGCCAGCTGGCCGCGTATAGCAAAGTCATGGTGGAGCAAGCCCTGCGCCTGGTCGAATCCTTCCGCGACGGCGAAACTCGCGACATCGGCTCGGAAATGGCGCGCGTGACCATGGGCGTTGTGGTAAATACGCTGTTCGGCGCCGATCTGCCGCGCGAAATCCTCGAGATCAGCGGCTCGATGCGCTCCGTGCTCGACGCCGCCAACCGGCGCATGAATTCGGTCTTGCAGATTCCGTCCTGGGCGCCCACGCCCCGCAATTTGCGCGAACGCCGCGCCCTCGCCGGGTTGGATGCCATGTTCCACCTCATCATTCACATGCGCCGCCGCTCCGCCGAGCGCCGCGACGATCTGCTTTCGGCGCTGCTCGCCGCCGTCGACGAAGACAGCGGCGCCGCCATGTCCGATCAGCAATTGCGCGATGAAATGATGACGCTGTTCCTTGCCGGCCACGAGACCACGGCCAACACCCTCACGTGGACCTGGTATCTGCTCTCACAGCATCCCGAGGTCGAGGCGAAATTGCTTCGGGAGTTGCGAAGTGTGGTCGGCGGCCGGTCGCCGGCCCTGACCGACCTGCCGAACCTGCCGTATACGGAGATGGTCATCCGCGAAGCCATGCGGCTATTTCCGCCTGCTCCCGGCGTGGCCCGGGAGCCGATTGAAGATGTCACCATCGCGGGATATCGCGTCTGCCGCGGCAGCCTGATTTCGGTGAATACTTACGCGATGCATCAGGACGCGCGATTCTTTGCCGATCCCCAACGCTTCGACCCGGAGCGGTTCTCTTCCGGCTGGGAAGAACGGATTCCGCGGTATGCGTATCTCCCATTTGGCGGCGGGCCGCGCATCTGCATTGGCAACGCTTTCGCCATGATGGAAGCGCGCCTCATTCTGGCCACCGTGGCGCCGCGTTACCAACTGTCGTTGGAGGGAAGCGCGGCCGAGGTCGTACCCGTCCAACTCGTGACGTTGCGCCCGAAGCGGCCCGTTCGCATGAGACTCACGCGCCGGCCCCTCTGATTTCGAAGCTTACTCCTCGCGCAAAGCCTCGGCCGGTTCGATCGCAGCAGCGCGGCGCGCCGGGACCATCGCCGCGATGCCGCCCACCAGAAGCAGAGCGACGATCACAGCAACGTACGTCCACGCGTCGAGCGCCTTGACTCCATAGAGGAAGCCTTCTTCGAGCTTGCGGCTGACCGCGGCGAGCGCCATCCCCGCTAAGATCCCGGCGATCACCAGCACCGAGGCCTGGCGCAGCACCATCGACACAATACCCGGCGGCGTCGCGCCGAGCGCGAGGCGAATGCCGATCTCGCGGCGGCGATAGCTCACCATTTGCGCCAGCACGCCATACAGGCCGCCAATCACCATCAGAACCGCCATACCGCCGAACGCGCCGATGAGGTAGAAGCTCAGACGCTGGTTGAAATTGGTGCTGGCAAAACTCTCCTGCATGGTGTGAAAGTTGTCGAGCGCGAAATCGGGCGCCACCTGCCGGAACGCCGCGCGCACGGCTGGAGCCACCGGAATGTCCGTACGGGTCTTCACCACGAAGAAGACGATCGTCTTCAACAGGGCCGCGTAAAACAGCGAGGTTGCCGGGACCTGCTGATACGGCAGCAGGATGAGCGGCTGGGGCGGCGTAGCCGCCGAGTGCTCCACCTGGTCGCCGATTACGCCCGCGATGGTGTACGGCTGGATCATGCCCGTATCTTTGCCGCCCAGGCTGATCTTTTTGCCGATCGGATCCTGGTTCGCAAAATATTTGTGCACAAATGTTTCATTCACCGCCATGACGAAAGGCGCGGACGCGCTATCGGCTTCGCTGATCATCCGCCCACGAACGATCGGCGTGCCAAGAACCCGCGCGTAGCTGCCGCTAATGGCGGTGATCCTGGCGGCGGAGCCGCGCTGGCGATCTTCCGGAATTCCCACAATCGTGAAGCTGCTGTTCAGATCGACGCCGGTGAGCGGCGGTGCGGTCACCAGCGCGGCGTCCCGAAAACCGGGAAGCGCCTGCATCCGTTCGATCACCGGTTGATAATACTGCTTCGCCACGTGCGGCGCCGCGGCTTGGCTCGCCTCGGAAACGCTCATGTTACCGAATCCAATAGCATCGGCGGGCTGGGCCGAAAACGACGTGACACGCATCATGTCGAAGCCCAGCCGCGCGTGCTCCAGATTCCACAGTGTGCGAAACAGCAGGCCGGTCGAAATGAGCAGGAGCGTCGAGAGCGCCACTTCGCCGGCCACCACCCACCCGCTCAGCCGCGAGCGCACAGAACGCGCGCCGAGGCCGCGCGCCGCCGCCTGCAAGGCCGGCTGCGGATCGGCACCGCCTGCCAGAAGCGCAGGCAGCAGGGAGGATACCATCGTGGTGACGGCGGCGATCAGAGCGAGAGTCGCAACCACGGTCCAGCGGACCGCAATGTCGGCGCCCCGTGGAATCGTCTCCGGAGGCAGCTTGTGTAGCGCAGCCACGGCTAACGCGGCCAGACCGAAGCCCACCAGACAGCCGGCCGCGCTCAACAGCGCTCCTTCCAGCAGCAGCTGGCCCATCAGCCGCGCACGACCCGCTCCCAGCGCGGCGCGCACCGCGAATTCCTGCCTGCGGCCGAGGCAGCGTGCGATGAGCAGATTCGCCACATTGGCGCAGGCGATCAGTAGAACCAGCCCGAGCGCCGCCAGCAGACCGAGCAGCACCGGCCGCGCATCGCCGGTCAGCAATTGCTGATAGGACGCCGCGGTCAACGTAAGGTCGTGCGCGGAGTGGGGGTCCGCTTGCCGGATGCGTCCGGCGATCGCCGCCAGCTCGGCCCGCAACTGCGCGAGGCTGGCATCGGGCTTCAGTTGTCCCACCACGAAGAAGAAATGATAGCCACGCTCTTTCAGCATCTCGGCGGTCGGCTGAAGCGGAAGCCACAAGCCTTTGCCGAGGTCGCCGAACGATTCCGGAAAGCGGAAGCTGGCGGGCATCACGCCGATTACCGTCCGCGGCTGCGCGTTCACCCGGATGGTGCGCCCGAGAATCTGCCGGTCCGCGCCAAACGACTCCCGCCACAGAGGCTCGGAAAGAATCGCTACGCGCGGGCCGCCCGTCTGGCCTTCGTCTTCGGAGAACCCGCGGCCGAGCAGGGGCCGGACACCCAGCATCGGAAACAGGTTGATGGTCACACCGGGCGTGGGCACGCTCACCGAGCCTTCCCGGGCCTGCACGACGCCCACATCCTCCGAGTAGCCGGCCACGGCCGCCAGCGTGCGCGCCTGATCGCGCACGTCGCGGTAATTCAGCCACGACGTGGAAGCGAACACCGTCTCGGTGCCGTGCGGGCCGCCCGGCCCGATGCTCACCATTCGGCTCGCGTTCGCGTAATTCAGCGGGCGCAGCAGAACACTCTCCACCACCGTGAACATCGCCGTATTGGCTCCGATGCCCAGCGCCAGCGAAAGAACCGCCAGCGCCGTGAACCCCGGCAATTTGACGAATTGCCGGACCGCGTAGCGAATATCCTGCGGCAGAGAGTCCATCGACCAGACCTCACTCCAGAGTACACGGCATGCGCCGGAGTCGCGGGTCACGGGCTCTGTGCTGTGATAGAGTTTTCCCAGTGCCCGCGCCTCCCAGAAAATTATCGATGAAAGGAAGAACCACGGCCGCGGCTGCCGGCGCCATTCGTAGCGCCGTTGGGATCCTCGTCTGTGCGCTCTCCGCGCCGCTTTCGGCGCAGTGGCTGAATTACCCGACTCCGGGGATTCCTCGCCTGCCGGACGGCAAGCCGAACCTCACCGCGCCAGCGCCCCGTGCCTCCGATGGCAAACCCGATCTCTCGGGAATCTGGGGCCTGCCTTGCCCGGTTGGTACCAATGCCGCGAACGGCTTCGATGGTGCGCCGAGTGTCTATTGCGCGAGCGAGATCGCGGTTTCTCCGGAGTTTGCGAACATCGGCGTGTCGCTTAAGGATGGTCTGCCGTATCAGCCCTGGGCCGCCGAGTTGGTCAAAAAGACGAGGGCGGCCAACCGTCCCAACGATCCGATGACCCGCTGTCTTCCACCGGGGATTGTGCGGCTGCACGTGTTCCCCTTATTCCGAAAGATGGTTCAAGTTCCGGGCCTTCTCGTGATCCTGAACGAGCAGAACGCCAGCTACCGCCAGATCTTTACCGACCGGCGGCCTCTGCCAATGGATCCGAACCCGTCCTGGAACGGCTACTCTGCCGGGAACTGGGAAGGCGACACGTTGGTCGTCGAGACCACTGGATTCCGCGACGGGCTGTGGCTCGACACGGGCGACAGTCCTCTCACCGACGCCGCCCACGTCACCGAACGATTCCGGCGCGTGAATTACGGGACGCTCGAGATCGGGCTTACCGTCGACGACCCAAAGGCGTACACGAAGCCATGGACCATCAAAATTACCCAGATCCTGGCGCCGGACACCGAGATGATGGACTACATCTGCCTCGAAAACGAGAAGGACGTCCGGCACCTGGGGGGCAGATAAGTCGGCCTTCGCCGCTAAAACTCCACGCGCCTCTGATTCGCTTCCACCACGCGCGCCTCCAGGCCCGGCACCTTCTTCAGATCGTCCAGTGACTTGATGCCGCCGTTTTTTTCCCGGTACGCCACGATCGCCGCGGCTGCCTTCGCGGAAATCTCGAGCCCCATCTCGATTTCCTGCGGCGCCGCCTTATTCACGTTGATGCGCTTCGCGAAATTGCGCGCCAGGTAATCGACAATTTGTTCCCGCTCCTTTTCCGTGACGTCCGGCTCCTCCTGGAGCATTTCGAGCACTTTGTCTTTCCATTCCGCGCGCGTCCATTGCTTGTCGAGCACGCGAGCTGGCTCGTGACACGCGCTGCACACCGCCTGGAACAGGTCCCGCCCGGGAGCTTCCGGAAATCCTGCTTCCTGCGCCACAACCGCGCCCGCGCACACTGCGGCCCCGGCTAACAGAATCCAAATTCTCATCTGCGTTACGCCCAGAGTTTCGTGATCAGGTTGCCGCCGGTCCGCGTGGGCCGCTCCGCACGGCCGTTCCGCATATACGTGGTTCTCAGATGGTCGAGCCCCAGCAGGTACAGGATCGACGCGTGGATATCGAAGATGTGATGCGGTTCTTCCACTGCCCGCAGGCCGATTTCGTCGGTCGAGCCGATCACTTGCCCGCCCTTCACGCCGCCGCCCGCCATCCACATGGTGAATCCCCACGGATTGTGGTCGCGGCCGTATTTATCCCGGTTGGGATTGCCATTGGTTTGCGCGAACGGCGTGCGCCCGAATTCTCCGCCCCACACAACTAGCGTGTCCTTCAGCATCCCGCGCGCCTTGAGATCAGTGAGCAGTCCGGCGATCGGTTTATCGGAAGCGCGGCACCACTTGGTGTGATTCGAGTTCACATCCTGATGCGCGTCCCACCCGGAGCCCGAGCCGCTGTACACTTCCACAAACCGCACCCCGCGTTCCACCAGCCGCCGCGCCATCAGGCAGTTCGTCCCGTATACGGCCGTCTCCGGCTCATCCATGCCGTAGAGTTTCTTCGTCGCCTCCGGCTCGCTGCGCAGATCGATCGCCTCCGGCGCCGCCGATTGCATCTGGTAGGCAAGCTCGTACGATCGCGTGCGCGCGTCGAGTTCGGAATCGTCTTCTTTGTCGCGCCCGAACACGCCATTCAGTTTTTCCAGCAGCGCGATCTTGCCCCGCTGCTCGTCATCGGTAGTCCCCAGCGGCGGCTTCAGGTTGAGAATCGGCGTATCGCCCTTGCGCAGCAAGGTTCCCTGGTATGTTGCGGGAAGGAATCCGGAGCTATAGTTCTGCACGCTCCCCAGGATCTCCTTGTCGTCCTGCATGACGATGAACGTCGGTAGATTGCGGTTGGCGCTGCCCAACCCGTAAGTCACCCACGCGCCGAGGGACGGCCTGCCGGCCAGAATGTCGGCCGTGTTCATCTGGCACACGCCGCCCACGTGATTGACGGCGTCCGACTGGCACGAGCGGATCACCGCCATATCGTCAGCATGCTCGGCGATATTCGGCAGCCAGTCCGAAATCCACAAACCGCTTTGCCCGCGCTGCTTAAAGGCTCGCCGCGCCGGGAATAGTCCGTCGCTTGGCTTGGCGCCCTGCGCCGTGAGCAGGTTCTCCGGATGGAACGAGGGCGGCACCGGCTCGAACGCCAGCTTTTCCAGCAGGGGCTTCGGATCGAACAAGTCCACCTGGCTCGGTCCGCCTTCCATGAAGCACCAGATGATGTTCTTGGCGCGCGGAAGAATGTGCGGTGGCTTGGCCGCAAGCGGATCTTTCACCGCGGCATACCCGTCCTCGGCCATCATCGCCGCAAGGGCGATCGATGCCAGCCCGCTGCCTGCCTGACTGAAAAATTCGCGGCGCGTGCGCACGTTCCAGTGATGTTTCAGTTTCCTCAATTGATCCGGATACTGGTTCTTCATCGCGTGCGCTCCTCTTAGTTGACGTACAGGAACTCGTTCGAGTTCATCAGCATCTGGCAGAAATCGACCCACGCGGCCGCCCGCGCTGGGTCCATTCCTTCGGGAACATTCGTGGGCAGCGCCGGTTTTCCCGCTGCGCCGTCCATGCGCGCTTGCAAGATCGGCGTTTGTGTCTTGAAGAACGATGAGGCGATTCCCTGCTCTTCCGTCGTGGCCGCGCGGCCGAAGGTTATCCGGTACGCGCGATCGATCTGCGCCGGCTCGGTCAATCCGCGATCGTTCAACACGCGTCCCGCCAGGCTCTGCGCCCAGTTCACCACCAGGTCGAAATTCATCAGCTCCAGCGTCTGCGACGGCGTCACCGTGTTGACGCGCACGTTATGCACGTCGAAGTTGTTGGCCGAGTCGAACTCCTGCATCATCGGGTAGCGCAGGTTGCGGCGCACGAAAATATACACGCTGCGCCGGTTGGTCTGCGCCGGATCCTTTTCCGTCCGCCAGCCGCCGGCGGCCGCAGTGGCCGAAAGCTCCGTCGAGGTGCCCGCGGGAAGCGGTGGAAATGCCCCCGGCCCTCCCATCTTCCGGTCGAGCAGCCCCGATACCTCCAGCATCGTGTCGCGCACCGCCTCGGCTTCCATGCGGCGGCGCGGCCAACGCCACAGCAGCGTATCGTCGGAATCGGCCTCCGCCGACTTCGCGTTGAACTCCGACGACTGCTGGTATGTGTTCGAAAGCAGAATCATGCGGTGCAGCTTCTTGACGCTAAACCCGTTGTCGATGAAGTTCGACGTCAGGTAATCCAGCAGCTCGGGGTGCGACGGGTGCGCGCCCATGCGCCCGAAGTCACCCGGCGTCGCTACAATCCCGCGCCCGAAATGATAATGCCAGATGCGGTTCACCATCACGCGCGGAACCAGCGGGTTCTGCGGGTCCGCCATCCACTGCGCCAAAGCCGTCCGCCTGCCTGTCGAGTTCACGCCGGCCGGCGGCGCGTACTGAGCATCGCCCGGATCGAGAATCGACAGGAACCCCGGCTGCACCTCGTCTCCCTTCGCTCCCACGTTGCCGCCCAGCAAGACATAGGTTGGCGGCGCGGTCGTACTGATGTCCACCATGAACTGTCCTTGCGGGAGCGGCGCCGGCTTCAGGGAATCGAACTCCGCCAGCTGCTTCTTCAGCTCGGCGTACCGCTTGGCGTCGTCCCCCTTCAATCCGCGCAGCGCGCGCGCATTCGGCTCCTCGTCCATCACGATCCGCGGCTCGACCGTCTTGTACCACACCCAATCCATCGGCGTACGCTTCGCCGGATCCATCAGGACGGCCGTTTTCACCTCTTCTTCGAAAGTCTTGATCCCGCCGTCCACCCGCGAGGCCCGCAGCGGCTCCAGGATCTTATCCATCTCCGCCCGGATGTCTCTGGTCTTCTCGTCGTAGACGGCCTTCTTCTGCTCGTATTCGTGACGCTTCGCCGCCTCCTGGATCGGCAGCGGACCGTCGCCCGCCACCGTGTTGGCGAAGAAGGCCTGCAACCGGTAGTAGTCCTTCTGTAGGATCGGATCGTATTTGTGGTTGTGGCAGCGCGCACATCCGAACGTCAGGCCCAGAAATGCCTGGCCGGTCACGGCCGTCATATCGTCGAGCGTCTCTTGCCGGCGGACGAACATCGAGGCCGCGTTGCTTTCATCGATCCAGTTGCGGTTGTAGCCCATCGCCACCAGCGCGTCTGGATCACCCGGATACAGTTCGTCGCCCGCGATCTGCTCCTTCACGAACCGGTTATACGGTTTATCGCTGTTGAACGACTGGATCACGTAGTCCCGGTAGCGCCACATGTTGGGCCGCGTTTCATCCGCCTTGTATCCGTTGCTGTCCGCGTAGCGCACGATGTCGAGCCAGTGCCGTCCCCACCGTTCTCCGTAGGCCGGCGAAGCGAGCAGCCGATCCACCACTTTCTCCCAGGCGGTCGGCGAGTTGTCGGCCAGAAACTGCTGGATCTCGTCCGGGGTCGGCGCCAAGCCCGTCATGTCGATCGTCGCCCGGTGCAGCAGCGTCAGCTTGTCGGCGGGCGGATTGGGCTGAATGTCCTTAGCTTCCAACTTCGCGAGAATGAAGGCATCGACGGCAGTCTTCACCCACTTCTTGTTCCTGACCGCGGGCGCGGCTGGCTTGGCAACGGGCTGAAACGCCCACCAGCTTCGTTGAGCCGCCGTAAAGGTAATAGCTTCGGCGGCATAAATGGCGAGCGCCGAAACACAGATGCCGAGGAGCGCGGACAGAGAGCGCATCAGACCTCCCGATACTTCGGAAAGTCTAACATTCTAAAGGGGCGGGGTCAATCGAAGGCGTACCATGCGAGCCGTACCGTCCGGGGCCCCGTTCAGGCTGCCCCTCCGCAAAACACGAATCCGTTCCCGGCCGGTTTGACCCTTCCCACATGCGGGGCGCTGAAGTGTCCCGGAACCAGCAATTGATCGCATGCTGCCGCCTCGTCCAGCAGTTTGCGCCGCGTCGCCCTCGCTTGTTGGCCATCCTCACAGAACGCGCTGTTCAAGTCCGGCTCGGCAATTTGAATCGGATTGTGAATGATATCTCCCAGAAAGATACCGGCAGCCTCGCCGTTCCCGGCGCGAACCGCAATGTGACCCGGGGTATGGCCCGGCGCGGGAAAGACCGTCAGTAACTCGTGGACCGCTTGTTCGCCGGAGACGAACTCCGCCTGGCCGCTCTGGATCACCGGCAGCACGCTGTCTTCGAAAATGTTCAGAAACGGAGGCGGCTCGGTAGTGCGATTCTCCGGAGCGTAGCGCGCGTACTCCTCGCGCGAAAAGATGTAGCGCGCCTTCGGGAACGTCGGGACCCAGCGCCCGTTCTCGAGCCGGGTGTTCCAGCCGACGTGATCCACATGAAAGTGCGTGCACAGCACCAGATCCACATCTTCGGTCCGGCAGTTCGCCGCGCGCAGGCGGTCCAGATAAGGATTGTTCAAATGATGCGCGAGGGGAAAATCGGGCCGTTCTTTATCGTTCCCGATGCACGTATCGATCAAGATCGTGGTCTTGCCGTGACGCACCACGAACGACTGGAACACGCATGGAAAACTGTGTGCCGCAATGTCGAAGTACGGAGCCAGCCAGGACGCATAGCGCGCGGGCGTGTCGCGTGCCAGATCGGGGAAAAACATCCCGGCGTCAAACTGTGTACGCGTCTCCTCGACTCGCGAGACTTCCAAGGCGCCAATGCGAAAGTGATCCATCAACTTAGTATCGTGCCACAGAGACCACCTTCAGAAAGCCTGGCATCGCCCTACGGCACCCCGCTAGCCGGCAGGCTGACTACCAGCCACTTCGCCTCGCTGTGGGTGCCCTCGATGCGCGGCATCATTTCAGAAGTACCCGGGGCTGATCAAACTGTTTCAGTGGGAACGCTGATACCCGCGGTGATTGTTCTGGCGATCATGGTGGTGCTGATGGTGGCCCTTTAGTCGTTTATATAGGTATCCACCACCTCCGCCCACTGCCCCGCCGATAATTGCTCCTTTACCGCCTCCCGCCAGGCCTCCGATTAAAGCGCCGCCACCGGCGCCGCCAACAATCGGGGCATTCCTCTTCCACCAATGCTTGTTTTTGTACCACGACGAAATCGGCGTGTAGTCCGCGCTCTTGGCCATTAGTCGATCGGTTCCTGGCGCGATCTCGACTACTTCCAAGGTGGGTACAATACGGCTTGCTCCAAAGGGCTTTTGCGTTCTGAGTGTGTCGTGGCTCGCTACTCCGGGAGCGACAGGCCTACCCGCAGCCAACCCCAGGGCGAGTGCCACTACACCCGAAGTAAGTCCGACCTTGATTCTCGGGGTGAAATTCATATTTCGCCTCCCGCTTCCTACTAAGGCAAACAAATGGCCAGAGCTGGATGGTATGAGCGGTCCCCACTGAGTGGTTTCCTCGCTGCTTTGCGATCTCGTTCCGGTTCTTCTCGCTACGGAGAATCCTACGAAACGTGCATGCCGGGGAAGCCTACTTGAAATTACTCCGCGGTTGCACAACATCGGTCCTTGGTGGTAGCAGTCGCCCCTTTCTTCCACGCGGCCGCGGGTCGACCTGCATCACAGTAGACAGGGGTCGGGCCTTCCCCAAGCGCAGATTGCAAGACCCACGCGAGCCATGCGGTCTTCTGATGCAGCCAAGACGGTACCAGGAAGACCTGATTCAGAACCCAGACACCATCTTTTTTCCGTCTCCCCCAGAATCGCAGCATTTCAATACGCCACTCTAGGCATGTTCTTGTGGCTCGTTTCCGGATTCTGGAACCTGGAAATTTTAGATCCGGAGTTCTACAATCAACGGGCGCAAGAAAACCGCATCAAATCAATGCCAATTCCCGCCCCGCGCGGCCGTATCTTGGACCGTGACGGGCGGGTCATTGCGGACAACCGTTTTTCCTTTAGGTTGGCTCTGGCGCGTGAGTCACTCAAGGAAGATCATCTCCCGCTGATTGCGCGGGGTCTGGATCTTGATTGCAACGATCTCACGGAGCGCCTGCGGCACTACCGCTCGCAGCCTCAGTACGTGCCCATTATCATCAAAGAAGGGTTGAGTTTGGCGGATCTCGCATTTGTCGATTCGCATCGTGAATTCTTTCCAGAGTTGGTGCTGATTCAGGCGTATCACCGCGTGTATCCGCAAAACGGCATGCTGGCGCATGTGATCGGCTATACCGGTGAAGTCAGCGAGGATGAGCTGGACTCACCGGAATTCGCCAAGTATGAGCCCGGCGCCATCATCGGGAAGTTTGGGATTGAGCGCGAGTACAACGGAACTCTGATGGGAGTCCCCGGCCAGCGCCAGGTGATGGTGGACAACCGCGGCCAGGTCCGGCGAGTGATCGGTAACAAGGCCGCGATCCCCGGCAAAGACATTCAGCTCAGTATCGATCTCGATCTGCAGGCGGTAGCGGAGTTGGCGATGGACGGGCGCAACGGGGCCGTCGTGGCTTTGGATCCGCGCACCGGCGAGGTGCTGGCAATGGTCAGCCGCCCCGCGTTCGATGCCAACAAATTCGCAGAGCGCATCACAGCCAAAGACTGGAAACAGATCGCTGATAATCCCGATCACCCGATGTTGAATCGCGCCATCCAGGCGCAGCAGGCGCCCGGCTCGACTTTCAAGCCGTTTGTGGCTCTGGCCGGCCTGGAAACCGGGACCATCGACGATCAGTTCACCGTCCACTGTACCGGCGGCGTCAGCCTTTATGGCCGCTATCAGCGATGCTGGGTCAAGACCGGCCACGGCACCATCTCGTTGCACAACGGGATCGTTCATTCCTGCGATGTGTACTTCTACACTCTCGGCGCCAAGTTGGGAATCAATAAGATTGCCAGGTACGCCAGTCTTACGGGCTTGGGAGAGCCGACAGGAATCGATTTGCCGCACGAGGCCATGGGTATCGTGCCGTCGGAAAAATGGAAGCTGCGGAATTTCCGGCAGAAGTGGTATCCGGGGGAGACTCCGTCGGTAGCGATTGGCCAGGGGGCCCTGACCGTGACGCCGCTGCAACTCGCGCGCGCCCTTGGTGGTGTGGCCCTGGGAGGGATCTGGCATCACCCGCATCTGCTGAAGTCAATGGGCCCGGCCGAGGAGCCGGCTGTTTCGGCTCTGACCGCGGCTAACGTCCGAAAGGTCGTGGATGGGATGTTCGGTGTGGTGAATGAAGGCGGCGGAACCGGCGGGCGCGCGCGGCTTCCGGGCATCGACGTCTGCGGGAAAACCGGTTCGGCCCAACTCGCCTCCAACGACTACCTGCAGGGCAAGGTGGCGAAGCGCAATCTGAAAGACAACGCCTGGTTTGAGGGATTCGCGCCATGTCATGCGCCGGAAATCGTCGTAGTGGCCCTGTTCGAGCACGGCGAGCACGGCCAGTTTGCAGCACCCATAGTCCGCGACGTGATTAAAGCCTACTTCGACAAGAAGGCGCGCTTGTCCTCCGAACTCCAGCAGAACCAAACGAGCCTCACCGGCACGCCGGGAGCCGAAGATCTTCTGCACCTGCCACACGCCGTCCGCCCGGCGGCACCCCCGAAACCGGCGGCGTCGGACGGCAAACTTGTCTATCACGAGGCGGAAGAAGAGCCAGAGCCGCCAGAGGCTCAGCAATAGTCAGGGTTGTCTAGTGACTCTTCTGACCCGTGTCCACCGGCCATTTCTCAATCTTCAAAAGCGCGGCCGTCCCGGCCTCGCGGCATAAGGAATCTACGGCAGCGCGTAAACCATTAGCACGTTGCCGGGGCTGGGCCGCTGTATCTCCGGAGCCAGTTCCAGGGGAATCAGCGTCGACCAACTGCCGCCGCCCAACCCCGCCGGAACGGCCACGTATTGTTTCCCCCTTACCAGGTACGTGATCGGGAAACCTTGCGGAGAAGTCGCGAGGCGGGTCTGCCACAGAATCTTCCCATTCGCCGCGTCATACGCGTATAGATGACGATCCCAGTCCCCTACGAAGGAAACGCCGCCGGCCGTCGCCAGCGCGGCGGTGTTGGAGGGAGACGGCGTCCGCTGCCGCCACATCACCCGGCCCGACTGGATATTCAATGCCAGAAACTCGCCCAGGTTGCCCTCCGACGCGGGATGCTTGTAATCCACTCGCTTCACCGGACCCGTGCCGCCCTTGCCCACCACTTTCTCGACTTCCCCGAAAGTGGCCTTCTCGCACGTCAGGGCCATCGGGATGTACAACGCTCCCGTCTGTGGGCTGTAGGACATGGCGCGCCAGTCTTTAAAACCGGCCGTGCTCGGACACATTTCGAGTTCCACGCCGATCTTCGGAATCTTGTCCTCCCGGTACGTCACCTTTCCCGTCTCCGGACCCACCTCGACGATGTTCTGATAGCCCAGATCAGTGGCGTGAATGAATTTCCCGCTCGCGCGATCCAGTTGCCACAGAATGCCTAGCTTGCCCATCTCGAAAACCGACTTGCGTCCCCCGGTGTCGATCAGGATGCGCTCGAACACTTCGTCCATGTCCTGCGTTTCGCCGGGAAGATGCTGGTAATACCATTTCATCTTCCCCGTGTCGGGATCGAGCGCCAGAGTCGAGTTCGTATACAGCGCGTCGCCATCCGTTCCGCGCACCGACCGCGCCCAAGGCTTGGCCTGGGCCGTTCCCCAATACACGAGATTGGTTTCCGCATCGTAGCTACCCGCGATCCAGGCATCGCTGCCGGCACGCAGATGCAGCGGCAGGTCGCCCCAGGTGTCGCCGCCGGGTTCACCCGGGCGCGCGATGGTCGAAGTGCGCCACACTTCTTTTCCCGTAGCGGCATCATGCCCGGTGATGAAGCAAACATCCTCTTTATAGCGGCTGCAACCGCTGATTCCCGAAATCACTTTGCCGCGAACCACGATCGGGCCGGAGGTGTATTGGTAACCCAGCTTCGGTTCGGCCACCGCCGTATCCCACACCTTCTTCCCCGTTCGCGCGTCCAAAGCCACGACATGCGCGTCTTTGGTCGTGCCGAAAATCTTGTCCTGGTAGATCGCGATATTTCGTTGCACGCCCTCGGTGCCGGTCAACGAGCCGCGTGGCCGCTCCTCGGGCCGATACTCCCAGAGCAGATTTCCCGTCGCCGCATCCAGCGCCTGAATCACGCCGTACGGATTCGGTAGGTACATGACGCCGTCGTGGACCAGCGGTGTCGCTTCTTGCGGCCCTTCGCTCATCTTCCACGACCACGCCAGTTGCAGCCGGCCGACGTTGTCGCGCTTGATCTGATCGAGCGGGCTGTAGCCCCATGCATTATCGGTGCGCCGCCAGTTCAGCCAGTCGGCCGGTGGAGGGTTGCGCAGAGTGCTCTCGGTGACCGGCCGAAAGTCCTTCACCTGCCCCAAAAACAACTGGCTCCCTGCCAGTATCAGTATGGGTATCGAAAGAACGCCTTTCATTGCTCTAACCTCCCCTCTCTCATGCCTCGGCACGATAGGAATCCGCAGAGCCCGACGATCCCGTCGATTTTATCCCACGAGTGCCGTCATCGGCGCTCAATGCTGATGCACATTCGGATTGGATGGCTTTTGGAACACCATCCTTCTGCAACAGATGAACACGCCCGTGAAGGCAAGCACGGCGGGCGCCAGCCCCACTATACTCCACAGGACTTTGGTAACCAACTCAAACCTCCCAAAATGTGCTGCGGAAAGCCGGTAGAACAGGATGTCGGTATATCGGTCAGCGCGATCCAGCCTCAACAGAGGGTTAGCTACTGCCGGGAAAGCGAAGTACATCGCTGACCCCCCCATACGAACAGGAACGGGAACAACCAGAAACCCAGTGCACTGTGGAGGTCCCAACAGACGCGCCCAAAATGCGCCCGCCACTGCACCATGATGCTGCGCCGCCAGTTCTTAATTCCCGGCCACCAGATCACCGCGCCCGTCAAACAGAGGGCTGCCAGACAACCTCCGCCAATTCCATTCACGAACCGTCCCGGAGATCCAGCGAGGAGGTTGTCGTGGGCCTTGACGAGCCACTCTATGGGAAAGACCTTGTACAGTTCTCCCTGCCAGACAACGATGCTGCCTGAGATGCTCATGAGAGCGATGTATACGCTGCCTAGCGCCCCAACCACAAGATGGAACTGGAACAAGACATTCCGAAGCCGCGATTTCTCGGGATGCTCTACCCACTGCCGCCAAGCGGTCATTCCTCTTGCAGTATAGCCGCGGACATGAGTCGGTCCGGGTGGCCGCGTCCCGTGAAACCGCCCGGCGCAGGCGGCCTCACCGGCCCCTCACAGAGCGCCGTCACCACGGTCATTGTTGCGGATGCGCACCGCGTCCGCAACATCGTAAATGAAGATCTTCCCGTCGCCGACCTTTCCGGTGCGGGCCGCGCCCGAAAGAGCTCTGACCACTTCCTCGGAACGCGCCGCCGGAACCACCATCTCCATTTTCAATTTCGGCAGCAGGTCCACGTTGTATTCTTGGCCGCGATACACCTCCGTGTGCCCTTTCTGCCGGCCGTGTCCGCGGACTTCCGTCACGGTCATGCCGTCAATTCCCAGCCCCTGCAAGGCCTGCTTCACTTCATCCAATTTGAAGGGCTGAATGATCGCTTCGATTTTCTTCATCGCACTCTCCGGCTGTGTGATCCAGCGCGCCCAGATATCTGGTTACTGCCTCCCTGAGCAACGCCGACAAAAGCTGATTGGGTTCCCCCGCGATCTTTCGGCGGGCCGACTCGCGAATGAGTCTCTCGTATGATCCCGGCGGTAGCGTAATCGTAATTTTTCGAAACTTGCCTCTCTCCCCGTGTGGCGGATTGGGATCTTCCGCTCTCCTCTGGTACGGTTCCATTAGGCAGATCCTCCGTTTGACTGGAACGAGGCCGCCGTCTCCCGCGGCCTCGTATTCTCGCCCGCCGTATTACGAAAGGCCTCGTTCGGCGGCTGGAGCGTTCAGCGAGATTTGCTGGTGAGCCACTTTTCCCGACGCTTCCAGGACCACGGCTGCCGGCCTGCCCGCCGCGGAAATCACGTACTCGGGATAGGCCGAGATCCCGTGCTCGTGCAGATCCAGCCCCAGAGTCTCTCCTTCCGCCGACACTCGCAGAAGCCCGGTAGCGTTAACCAGGTACATCAACGCCAGCGCCACCGTGAACGTGGAAGCAGTGATGATGGCGCTGCCGATCAACTGTGCGGTCAGCAGCGTCGTCCCGCCGCCGTAGAACAGGCCTTTCAGCGCGGAACTCGTGTCAGGCCCGAACTGGCCCGATGCGCCATACTGGCCCGTCGCGAACAGACCCAGCGATAACGTCCCCCAGATCCCGCAGAATCCGTGCACGGGAACCGCGCCGATCGGATCGTCGATTCGCAACCACTCCAACAACTCCACTCCGTACACCACGACGACACCCGCGACGCCGCCGAGCAGAATCGCCCCGGTCGGGCTGACCCAGTAACACGGACACGTGATCGCGACCAGGCCGGCCAGGAACCCGTTCACTGTGAAACTGAGGTCCCATACCTTGCTCATCATGTACGCCACCAGCATCGCGATCAGTCCACCGGAGCAGGCCGCGAGCGTCGTATTCGCTGCTACGCGCCCGATCCCTTCGAAGTCCATCGCGGAGAGCGTGCTGCCTGGATTAAAACCATACCACCCAAACCACAAAATCAGTCCGCCAGACGCAGCAATCGTCAAGTCGTGAGGCAGCATCGGTCCGCCTCCGTCGCGCTTGAAACGCCGGCCCAGCCGCGGACCCAAAACGATGGAGCCGGCCAGCGCGATGAAGCCGCCGATTGTGTGCACCACCGTCGATCCCGCGAAATCGTGGAAGCTCTGCCCGAGCGTCGCCAGAAAGTTGCCCGTGCTTCCCATGGTTGCCAGGAATCCATCGGGACCCCACGCCCAATGTCCGATGATCGGGTAGATGAAGCCCGATACGCCCACGCTGTAGATCAGGTCGCCCACAAAACCCGTGCGCCCGATCATGGCCCCCGACGTGATTGTGGAGCAGGTGTCCGCAAACGCGAACTGAAAGAGCCAGAAGGCGAGGAACGCTACACCCGTAGTCTCATAGGTGGCCGGCGCGCCCTGCAGGAAGAACCAATGGTACCCGATTAGCCCATTCCCATGGCTGAACATGAACGAGAAGCCGAAAGCATAGAACAATAGCCCGCACAGACACGTGTCGACGATGCACTCCATCAGCACATTAACTGTCTCGCGCGAGCGGCAGAAGCCCGCTTCGAGCATCGTGAAACCCACCTGCATCCCAAACACCAGAAATGCAGCCAGTAGAGTCCAGACCGTATTGACCGGGTTGACGATGTCATTTCCCTTCAACGTTGGATCGGCTGCAAATGTCCGCAGCCCCATCAGATCGGGATTTACAAAAACGGAGGCCACCAGCAGCAGCGCAATCGCGATGAACTTTCCGCTCAGCAGGAGAATTCCGTATCGGCGCCATTCCGCGTCGCGAAGCCGTGCTCGCAGACGGGACAGCTTACTCGCAAAAGTCAATTTGTTGTTCACAAAATACCTCGCTCTCTGAATTTGAGTTGGATGATGCTGTTTGTGTTTCGATTCGGAAGGACCTGAGGATCCGAACGACAACGGTCGTTATTCAACCGCTTCAGTTACTTGAGATCTTGGACCTGCGGTCAAACTGCGGCTGGCGGCACGGGGCAAGCTGCAGAACGGGGGCCGAAACTGAAGTCTACTGACTAAGCCTGATGCCGGTCCAATTAATAATTTGGATATCCGATTGAAGTATTTCCGATTGTGTTGACCGAATGATTCACCACATGGCCGAATGATCTATGTCGGGTCAGGTAGGAATTAGTGGGACCAAGAGTTTAGGTGGCAAGGCGTTGGACCGCGAAAAAGAACGCCCTATCTTCCGGACCAAGAAAAAGACATTTGGGAGGCTGTCGTAGCTGAAAGATCACAAACAGGAGGGAGGCCGAAGCCCGAAAGCCGGCCTGTACGAAGTCAATCGAGCTGCTCCAGATACCGTGTTACCGCTTCTCGCAGAAGAGCCGACAACAACTGGTTGGGTTCCCCAGCGATCTTGCGCCGCGCCGATTCCCGAACCAGGCGTTCATATATCTCCGGCGGTACCGTCACCGTGATCTTTCGAAACGCCCCCTTGTCTCCATGGGGTGGATTGGGATCGATCAATAGTTCCTTCATAAACACCGAAAGTGCGGGCCGTCGCCGGCCCGCACCGATTTCCCCTGTTTATGCTCGGGCCTGGCTTGCGCGGCGCCCTACCAATGTCGTCCGCCCCGTGGCCTTGCTCGATCGCACGAAGTAAATGCCGCCGTAAATCGCCCAAACCGCCGCTACTCCCAACGCCGTGAAGGGTTCCAGTTTGGTCCCGAAGCCCATGAACGGCCCAATCAGGTAAAACGCCATACATCCTAAATTCGCGAGTAGCCCGAAGAGCGGAATGAACAAGTGACGCAGCGGCTTGTAATCGGGGTGATTGTGGAACCCGACGATGCACGTAATGCAGCTCAGCATGTACAGAAGAAATGTGCCGAAGTTGGAGGCCAATGTGATGGTAAGCAGCGAATTCGGCAGTGCCGCCATCGCGTCATGCGATAGGTAACCCACACTCGACCAGAACCCCTGCGGTAGGGCCTTGACTGTGGCGTCTGTAAGAGCACCGGCATCGCCGAACAGGTTCGACACGGTGAGGCAACCGACCACCGCCGAGATCCCAGCCAGAAGCCAGATGGCGCGATGCGGCGTCAGGTTCGCGCCGTGCAGCGTCCCCAGATGATCGGGAAGCTCCTGGTCTTTGCCCATGGCATACGTAACGCGCGCCGCTGTGTTCATGCATGACAGCGTCGTCCCGATGATCGCCAGGAACACCGTGAACGCTTGGATCAACATAAAGGTCCTGCCGTG
>Ga0126371_10000866_pt1 | contig 25380 bp, 21 predicted proteins | sample PanSoiMetaPlot_4_FD_110145 | JGI IMG/M metagenome (GOLD analysis project Ga0126371, IMG submission 110145) | Tropical forest soil microbial communities from Panama - MetaG Plot_4 | ecosystem: Environmental > Terrestrial > Soil > Tropical forest > Bulk soil | place: Panama | collected 2016-02-17 | reverse complement strand
TCCGGCAACGTTCACGCCGCGAGGGTCTTCGGAGGAAGGCAGGTACAGAGTCTTGCAGGTCTCGCAACGATAGACCTCCGCGTTCTTGCCCCATGCTTTTTCGATGTCGCCGCATTCCTGCTCAATCGCGTCCGATGCGTAAAACCAGCGCTTTAGATGGCCGCCGCAAAACTTCCCTTTGTCGTCCTTTTCGTTGCACGCACGTTGACCACTCTGCTTGGTCTTAACCTTGTGCTTGGAAAGTTGTTGAGCAGCATGCGAGATCGTGGTTTCCCCAGTCGCCAAATGCCCTCCCTGGTCAGCGCAGCATCCTGGCCGCGGCCGAGACTGTAGCTTTCATTTTACTGAACCATGTCTAGTGGAGGCCAGATACGCGCTGGGAGCGGGATTTAGAGCTTCTTGTCGCCCACGACGCCCATGGATCGTAGGGCGCCTCTGACTCGCTGGCCCATGCCGCGGGCAAACTGAAAGTCGACAAAGGCTTCCATGTGGCGCGCGAATGAGTCTCCGTAGCCATACCACCAAAGCTTCTTTACGCGCGGCATGCGGTCGACGTCGAGATACTTGAGTCGGACCATCTCTTCCATGCCCTGATCACCGTGGGCACGTCCGATCCCGCTTGCTTTGACTCCGCCGTGCGGCGCCTCGCTGATCCCAAAGCAGGAGATCACGTCATTCACCATGACAGTGCCGGCCACCAGCTTTCGGGCGATCGCTTCGCCGCGTGGAGTGTTTCGTGTAAATACGCTGGCCGCGAGGCCGAATTCAGAATCGTTCGCGAGTTGGATAGCCTGCGCGTCCGTGTCGAATGGAGCCATTGGAAGGACCGGACCAAATGTTTCCTGTTGCATGATCTGCATCTGCGGCGTGACGTCGGCGAGAACGGTAGGGGCGTAGAAGTTCGGCCCGAGTTCGGGCAAGCGTGTGCCACCGCGCAACACACGTGCACCCATGGCTTTCGCGTCTTCGATCTGGCTTTCAACGATACGGAGTTGGCGTTCGTGGATCATCGGCCCGATATCGGTTTCCGGATCGAGGCCATTGCCAACGCGCAATTTTCGAGTCTTCTCGACACAAGCTTCAAGAAAACGTGGGTACAACGAGCGGTGGACGTAACAACGTTCGACGGACAGGCACGCTTGCCCAGCATTGACGAATGCCCCCCACACGGCGGCGCTGGAAGCGACATCGAGGTCGGCATCGTCGAGAACAAGCATTGGGTCCTTGCCGCCGAGTTCGAGTAACACCGGCAGCAGCCGATTCGCGCAGGCCTGGGCGATTCGCTTACCGGTGGGAACGCTCCCGGTGAAAACAAGCTTATTGATGTCGGAGTCGAGCAGCGCGGCGCCGGTCGAGCCGTCGCCGGGCAAGACCCGGAAGATCGCATCGGGGACACCGGCGGTGCGCAGCATTGATTCAAACTTCAATGCAATCAGCGATGTGAATTCGGAAGGCTTGAGAACGACGGCGTTGCCGGTCACGAGCGCAGCTAAAGTTTCGACCGCAGGAATCGACAACGGATAGTTCCACGGAGAGATGATGCCGATCACTCCGCGCGGCTCACGCACAAGACGGCCAGCCTTCGTCTTCATCGCGAGGCTTCCGTGGGGAATCGGCTGGTCGCGCAAGAAACTGCGCGCGTTTTCGATCAGAAATCTAGTGGCATCGAGTACGACAAGAACCTCGGTAAGCAGAGCTTCTACGTACGGCTTGCCCGCCTCGCGCGTGATAAGACGCGCGACTTCGGTTTTCTTGTCGTGGAGCGTGCGCTGGAACTGCCGGAAAATTTCTATGCGCGCGCCAATGTCGAGCGCAGCCCATTGTGTCTGCTCGGATCGGGCGCGCGAAACAGCCTGTTGCACTTCAGCGCCGCAAGCGCAATCGATTTCTCGAAGAATCTCGCCCGAAGCGGGATTAACCGATGCGACCTTGTGCACTGCGACTTGGAGATCGGTGGCCATTTGGAACGCTCGAGAGAGTCGGTCTCATGATACTCCGATCAATTTCTGTGCACGGCATCACGGTTGCGGAGCTTTGGCATCTGGTGCATTTTGCATGGGAGTCACATCCGGCACATTGGGCTGCTGAGTCACACGACCGCGCTTGGCATCAGCAATTTCAATGTTTGAGTGCTCGAGCAAGAGTCCAGTCGACCGGTCGAGTTCGAGTCTGGACTTTTCGTAATTGGCCATCGCCGAAATCAGATTCGACTGCGCTGTGGCAACCAGGGACTCGTTCTGCAGAACGAGCGTTGGCGTCGACATTCCTGCTTGCAGCTTTCTTTGTTCGGCGTAGAGCGACTGCTGAGCCGCATCGACTCCGGCCTTGGCTGCGGCGACGGCGGCGCGATTCTGCTGCAAGGTGAACTGGGCGTTCCGCACCTCGATCCGGATCTGATTCTCAAGTTGTTGCAAGCGCATCTGCGCCTGGCGGTATTCCAGCTCCGACCGGATCTGGTTCGCCTGGGCGACCCGGTTGCGTAGTGGGATGCTGAACGTAACTCCGATTCCTTTGTCGGGAGCGGTCGAGTTTACGAGTTGCTTCCAGGTATCGGTAATACCGCGAGACGGTATGGTGCCCGGCTGCCTGCAACCAAAAGGCTGGGGAGCGGGAGCAGGAGGACAAACGTTCGCCGCATTCTGATCGCCTCCCACGCCCGAACCACCGTAGTAGGCGAACACGTCGGTCGTTGGCAGCAGCGCATTGCCGAGCACTCGCGTGTTGAGTTCGCGCGTCTTGAGGTCGACGCGGGACTCTTCCAGTTCCCCGCGGTGATTTAACGCTTGCTCGATCAAGTCGTGAGTCGGCGGGATCGATTCCTGCTCCGGCACATCCATGGTGGAAGTTGGAATGACCTGTGCCTCATCCAGCGTGTGATCGACCAGCGTTCGGCTCAAGGCGTTCTTCATGAGCAATTGCTGAAGCTCAAGATTCGTCTGCGCGAGGATCAATGCCTGCTGATCAGTCGCCACGGTGCTTTGCGCGCTGGCGAGTTGCAGCGGCGCGCTCACGCCGGCACCAATCTGCCGCCGCGTGTCGGAAAGAGTCTTTTGTGCGAAGGCGAGGGCGTCCTGTTGCACTTTCAAATTCTCGAAGGCGTAGACGAGATCCCAATAGATGTTTTCAATCTGGTCGATGGTGGTGATGACCTGGAGACGAAATGCGGTGTCGGCAATGAGCCGGTTGTTGTTGGCGATGCGGATGAACCGAGTGTTCGGCGTGAGACCGAAACCCTGCAACAGATGTTGCGATAACTGAAACCTGAAGCTTGAGTTCAGCTGCGGGCTTAACGTGGTCGTCGTCTGGTCGGTGACGGTACGGGAATTGTTGAACGCCAGCGACATGTCGGTGCCCCAATGAAATCCCTGGGCATAGTTGAAGTCCGCTGTATCGGTGTCGCCCTTCACGGTCGTGCGGCCCACGAGAGCGTTCGTCGACAGCGTGGTTGCGCGGTCAAATTGGATCGTCCCACCGAGGATCGGGTCGAAGCTGGTGATCGCAGAACCCAAGCCCAGGGTAGAACTCACAATTCCTGCCGTGCCGGTCGCAGCGCCACCCGGCGCGACACTGGTGCCACCTGCTCCAGAGCCGACCGTGCCACTGATCCCTCCAACGCCTCCGCCCGGCGTGCCCTGCAGGATTCCCGAATTCACGCCCAGAGTGACGGCGCCGCCGGCGGTGCGCAAGATGTCGGTATCGGCGATGTTCAGGTTGTAACGGGAGATCGCGATGTCGAGGTTATTTTCGAGAGCGAGGGCGACGGCCTCATTCATCGACAACATGATCTTGCCGTCATGCAGCAACTCATCAATGCGAGGCGTGTTGGTCAGAGTCGGAGGTTCAATGTGCTCGGCCGTGTAGGGCGCGAGAACGCTTGGGAAAGCCTTGTGTCCCTTTGAGTAGTCTTTCAATGTGAACTCATGCGTGGCAGGTTGTGGTTCAGGCGCGGTCGGAGTGGCACTCGACTGGGCGGATGCAGGCACAGAGCGGACGGCATTCGGCGCTTGCTGACACCACCCGCAGGGGGCAACGAGAACCAGAAGTCCGAGAAGGACCGAGAGTACATTGGGATTTCGCATAAACGAACTCATGTGTTTCCCCATATGGTGCAATCTTTCACTGCAGCGAGAGATTGCTATTCAGAATACCTGCGCAAAAATGTGTAGGGCATTCTTATCGCCGGTCGGAGACGCAGTCCTGTGAATGACAGGTCCTGCGCTGTGACGCCACAAGCAACGACAGCAGGGAGCGCCCGAAGCTTTCACAATTTTCGACTGCGAGGCGAAGGCGCCGGGTAAAGATTCGGTCAATCCGCGTAAAGGTTCGTAAAGACCTAGTACTCGACAGTGACCAAGCACAAGCCGCTTGCGGGAGCAGTTGGGCCCGCGGAGGAACGGTTGCGCGATTCGAGAATACGAACAATGTCGTCGGCTTGCAGAGTTCCCTTTCCGACAACAACGAAGGTGCCCACCAAATTGCGCACCATGTGATGCAGGAAACCATTGCCGCGAATGGTATAAATCAACTCGTCCACGTCGCGTTCCCAGCACGATTCCATGATGGTTCTTACGTTGGACAGTTCAGAATCCTCGCGCCCGCGTTCAGGGTCGACAGCTGCAAACGAGGTGAAGTCGCGCTCGCCCACGACTAGCGCGGCCGCTTTTGCCATCCTGTCCTCATCGAGCGGATAAGGGAAATGCCAAACGTACCTGGCGATAAATGGCGAGCAAATGAGTGAGCGCAGAATGCGGTAGCGGTAGGTTTTCGCCCGAGCAGACTTGCGTGCATGGAAATCGACGGGAACTTCGACCGACTCGAGAACGCGGATCGACGGCGGCAGAACGTCGTTTAGCGCTTTCACGAAATTTTCTACGGGCACCGTCGAAGCGGTGGAAAACGTCGCTACCTGGGCGAGAGCGTGTACACCGGCGTCTGTCCTTCCTGATCCTTGCGGCAGGACCTTTTCGCCTGTAAGGCGTCCAATGGCTGCGGCAAGTGTGCCTTGAATCGTGGCCGCGTCGGGCTGGATTTGCCACCCAGAGTACTCTGAGCCGTCGTAGGACAAAATCAATTTGAGATTTCGCATCGTTTCAGAGTCTTTTGCGAATGATTTCTCATCCAACCCAGCTTAAAGCACAGTTGCCGGCGGGCTTTTTCGCATCCACCCTGTCGAAATGAGGATGGGTGGCTCGTCTATACTATGAAGCTTCCGCAGATTCGAAGCTCTTCGGCTTATGCAACCCGAGAAAAGCAAGGAACCTTTCGCTTGCGGGTTGCGTACCAAAAGATGCGGACCAGTGTCAGTCCCGCGCTTTCGGTTTCTTACCGAGCAATTCTAGCGAGTTCTTGACGGAGATCGTGAATGCAACTGTCTAATATGTGCGGCAACGCCAAATACTTCGCAGTTTTGACACTGTTTTGCGCATTCGCCGTTGCAGCAAGCGCGCAGGATACGCAATCCATGCCACAAGCGCCTTCCGCCAGCCAGCCTCCCGCGACCGCGCAACCGCGGGCCTTTAAGGTGGGAGAGTATTCGACCGGACGCTCGCATTTTCCGAACCCCATCGCTCCTTACGCGGGCAAGAAAGTGCCTTTGCCGAGTCTGACCAACACGCCGCGTCTGGAGCAATTGTTCCAGAACGGGAAGTTGATGCTGTCGATGAATGACGCAATTGCTCTGGCACTTGAGAACAACCTGGACATTGCAATCTCACGCTACAACCTCAACATCGCCGACACCGACGTTCTGCGCACAAAAGCAGGCGCGACCGTACTCGGCGTGAATACCGGCGTGGTGCAAGGCACGCCGGGAGGCGGCGTCGGCGGCTTCGGCGGTGCGACCACTGCTACCGGTGGCGCTGGAGGAACGACGCAAGGCAGTGGCGGAGCCGGCGGCGGTACGCTTGGCATTGTGAGTTCCACCCTCGGCCTGGGATCTCCGATTACCTCTTATGATCCCATCCTGACCAGCACGTTGCAGATCGACAAATTTTCGCAAGAGCCGACCAACCCATTTTCCGGGAATGTGCCAGTTCTATTTCAGAACACCAGCACCGCGAATTTCCTTTACAACCAGGGCTTCGTCACCGGAACCAACCTGTCCGTAGGTTTCAATAACACTCGACAGACGACGAACTCGCAGTTCAGCACGTTCAGCCCAGCGCTACAGCCCAGTTTCAAAGCCTCTATAACCCAGCATTTGCTGCAGGGTTTTGGGACGCTGCCCAACAAGCGCTTCATCATCATTGCGAAGAACAACCGCAGCTTGTCGGACGCCGCCTTTCGCCTGCAGATCATTACGACGGTCGACCAGATCCAGAACATTTATTGGGATCTGGTGAACGCGTACGAGAACCTGAAGGTGCAGCAGGATGCGTTGGCGCTAGCCAACAAGACCCTATCCGACAACAAGAAGCAAGTGGAAATCGGCACGTTGGCACCAATCGAGATCGTTCGCGCGCAGAGCCAGGTGGCAACGAATCAGCAGGCCCTAATCCTCGCGCAGACCAACCTGGAACTTCAGCAATTGCTGATGAAGAATGCTCTCAGCCGGACGCTGGTCGATCAGCGCCTCATTGACGCAGAAGTGATCCCGACCGACACCATGCGCATGATCGCCGATGAACCGGCGCCGCAGGGCCAAGACCTGGTGACTGACGCTCTGGCGCACCGTCCGGAATTGTTGGAGTCACGAATCGACTTGAGCAGTCGCGAGGTCAGCTTGAAAGCCGTGAAGAACAGCCTGCTGCCGACCGTCGATCTGTTTGCGTACTACGGCGGATCGGGTTTGGCAGGCCTGGCGAACCCGTCCTCGATCTGCGGCAACCCCGGCAGCAACCCGATCTTTTGTACGCCACCGGACCAAGTCCAGCCACCAACCAGCTATGGTCACGCGTTCAATGAGTTGTTTAATAGCACCGCTCCCGACAAGGGGATTGGGCTGAGCATCAACATTCCTCTTCGCAATCGCACCGCCCAGGCGAACCAGGTGCGGTCGCAATTGGAATTCCGACAGGCACAGTTGAGACTGCAGCAGGTCGAAAACGAGGTTCGCATTGAAGTGCGGAACGCACAGTTCCAACTCCAGCAGAACCGGGCCAACGTCGCGGCGTCGCAAGCGGCGGTTGATCTGGCGCAGCAATCACTCGACGCCGAATCGAAGAAGTTCGCGTTGGGCGCTTCGACCACTACACTCGTTCTGCAGCAATCGAGCGCGTTGACACAGGCGAAGTCGAACCTCGTCGCGGCTCGTGCGGCCTATGAGAAGTCGCGAGTGGAATTGGATCGCGCGACTGGTTTGCTGCTCGAGCACAATGGTGTCGATCTCGCAGACGCAGAGAGTGGCGTGGTGTCGAAGATGCCCGCCGTCCCGTATGTCACGCCGCGCACGGATGCGCAGCCGCTGACAAGCAATCCGCCAACCTCGGCGCCTGCGGATACGAATCAGTCGCAGCCACCGGAGCAACCGAAATCCAACTAGCTTTGTTCGCTCGAGACCTCATCCCGCATTCCTGCGAAAGATGAGGCCTTTTGTTTTTGCGTTCCTGTAGTCTTGTAGACTTTGAAGCGGCATTGCCGCACTTGAGGAACTTGCATGAAGATCGCAAATGATGTCACCGAATTGATTGGCCGCACGCCACTCGTTTATTTGAACAAAGTGACCGCCGGATCGCAGGCCAAGATTGCCGCGAAGTTGGAAAGTTTCAATCCGTGCGCGAGCGTGAAAGATCGCATCGGCGTCAGCATGATCGAGGAGGCGGAGAAAACCGGAAAGATCCAACCTGGCAAAACTGTCCTGGTTGAGCCGACCAGCGGAAATACTGGAATCGGATTGGCCTTCGTGGCTGCCGTCAAAGGGTATCGGCTGATTTTGACGATGCCCGACACAATGAGTCTCGAGCGCCGAGTCCTGTTGCGAGCGTTCGGCGCGGAGATCGTGCTGACTCCGGGCCCTCAGGGGATGAAGGCCGCGATCGCGAAGGCGAATGAGATCCTGGCGAATACGCCCGGCGGCTTCATGCTGCAGCAATTCGCGAATCCGGCAAATCCGAAGATCCACCTGGAAACAACGGGGCCGGAAATTTGGGCCGATACCGACGGGCAGGTCGATATTTTGATTTCCGGTGTTGGTACAGGCGGAACGATCACGGGCGTGACCGAATACATACGTCCGAAGAAGCCGAGTTTCAAGGCGGTCGCGGTTGAACCCAAGGAGAGTGCAGTGCTGTCGGGAGGCACGCCGAACCCGCACAAGATCCAGGGAATCGGTGCGGGATTTATCCCCGAGATTCTGCGCACCGACTACATCTCGGAAGTGATCCAGGTTTCGAGTGAGGATGCCATCCAGATGGCGCGGCGTTTGGCGCTTGAAGAAGGTTTGCTGATGGGGATTTCATCCGGTGCTGCGACAGTCGCCGCGTTGGAAGTTGGGAAGCGGTCGGAAAATGCGGGAAAGTTGATCGTGGTTGTGTTCCCCAGTTTTGGCGAGAGATATCTGAGCAGCATTCTGTTTGATCATCTTCGAAAAGAAGCCATGGAGATGACTGCGGTCGCGGTGTAGTCGCTCGATTCGAGATTCGCATCCCGTCAGAGAGTTGATGACTCTCGTGGAGAACGCCGAACTCGATCGAAGTCGCCGCCCTAGCAACCAATGATTGGACTGACCCAATCGATTCGCGAGGATATCGCGGCGGTCTTTGACCGCGACCCCGCCGCGCGCTCGTATTTGGAAGTGTTGCTCTGCTATCCGGGTCTTCATGCGCTGTGGTTCCATCGCATAAATCATTGGATCTGGACGCACAATGTGCGCTTGCTGGCACGCTGGCTTTCCCAGTGGGCGCGACTGTTCACGGGGATCGAAATTCATCCGGGCGCGGAGGTTGGGCACCGCCTGTTTATCGATCACGGAATGGGCGTGGTCATCGGCGAGACATGCGTCGTCGGCGATGATGTGACGCTCTATCAGGGCGTCACTCTGGGCGGAACTGGAAAAGAAAAAGGCAAACGGCATCCCACCCTTGGAAACGGCGTTGTAGTTGGTACGGGCGCCAAGGTACTGGGCAACATCACAGTCGGTGACAATTGCCGGGTAGGAGCGGGCTCAGTCGTACTGCGATCCATTCCGGACAATTCAACCATCGTCGGCGTGCCCGGTCATATTGTTTTGCGCAACGGCAAGCGCGTCGTCATCAGCGATCCCAAAGAAATCAGCGACCCGATGTCGGATGTATTCATCCGGCTTGCCGGGGAAGTCCATCAGATTCGCGAGCAATTGCAGCAGCACACCAAGGCGACCCTCGCGCCCGAGCCGAATCTCACTATCGACGAAGAGTGGGATACGTTTTCCGACGGTGGCGGGATTTAGGTTTTCTGAGCCGCGATCCCTAAAAATCTCGTGTGAGACAATGCCTGCTTTGAATTCACTACATTTCATCTAGTCCTCGCATGACACTTTCCGTCGCGATCGTCGCCATGGACGAAGAAGCCAACATCGGCCGCACGCTGGCGAGCGTGAACTGGGCCGATGAAATCGTGCTCGTCGATTCCGGCTCGAAGGATCGTACCTGCGAGATTGCTCGCGAGTACGGGGCCAAAGTTATTGTTGAGTCATGGCGCGGCTATGTCGCGCAAAAGCAGTATGCGATTGATCTCTGCACCAAAGATTGGATTCTGCTACTCGACGCAGATGAAGAGATCAGTCCGGAACTGGCCGGCGAAATTCGCAAGGTTCTCAGCGATCCCAATGCGGCGAATGGCTACTGGCTACCGAGAAAGAATCTGTTTTTAGGACGCTGGATCAAGCATGGCGGCTTTTATCCGGATCCCAAGCTGCGTTTGTTTCGTCGGGGCCAAGGATTCGTCACGGGGCATGATCCCCACGACCGTTGTGAACTGAAGCCCGGGGTCCCGCAGCGCACGCGCCAGTTCCAGAACGCGATGGTGCATTACACCTATCCGACGCTGAGTTACTACATCAGCCACATGAATCGCTATTCGTCTCTGGGAGCCGAACTCGCAATCGCGAAGGGACACCGCAGTTTTAGTGTAACGAATATCGTGGTCAGGCCACTTGCAACATTTATCTACAACTACATTTTCCGCCTAGGGTTTCTTGATGGACGCCAGGGGTTGCTCCTGCATCTCTATCACGCAGTCTATGTTTCTTGGAAGTATGCAAAAGCGTGGGAGTTGGCGCGCAATACGAAGCACGCGGGGCTAGGAGATATGACGTCCTAAGTCGATAGAGCACTCGCTCTGCCCACTAACTTTGAGTTTCAGAACTATTTAGTTGCAAAGCACCGTGACGCGTCTCGCTCTTGCAGGTCTGCGCGATGCTTCGCTAACATGTGCCATGCGAGGCTGCCTTTCACTGGTTCTCGGAGCCGCGATTGTCGTTGCGCTTCCACGTCTCCATTCTTTTTCGACGCACACACAACCGAATACTTCCGTCGGCGGGGGCCTTGTTACACGGTCCAGTACGGAACGCAAGTTATCGACGGACCTTGAGATCGCCGGAGATCTTGCCGGTTTGTCCGAAGGAAACGTTCGTTATGTCGCGCGTCAGGATTTGCTGAGCTTGCCGCAAGTAACTTTCCGAGTCACCAACGACCCCAATTTTAAGGCTCCCACCGAAGTAAGCGGCGTTTTGCTGCAGAACCTGGTGCGTGACCTGGCCGCATCCCCTGCAAATGATTTGGTTGTTGCCATTTGTGCGGATGACTATCGCGCCTACTATCCAGGCCTTTATTTGAAGGACCATCTTCCCGTACTGGTGCTGAGTGTGAATGGGCTGCCGCCCGAGCGCTGGCCAAAAGATCCCGATCAGCACGGTCTGGAGATGGGACCGTACCTGATTACTCATCAGGACTTCAAACCGGCATTCAAGATTCTTGCGCATGAAGACGAACCGCAGATTCCGTGGGGCGTGACTCGTCTTGAATTCCGCAGCGAAAAACAAGTTATGGCAGTAATCGCACCGCGGGGGAGTGCAGCAGCAGATCCCAAGGTGCAACAAGGCTTCCGCATTGCGCAACAAAACTGTCTTCGCTGCCACAACATGAACGATGTCGGCGGGAAAAAGGCACGTCATCCCTGGCAGGTTCTGTCAGTGTGGGCCGCAACCTCTCCCGACTATTTTGCGGCATACGTTCGCGATCCGAAGTCGGAGAACCCCCACGCTGAGATGTATCCGAATCCTAGTTACGACGATGCGACCTTGCGAGCGCTGACTGCCTACTTCCGGACGTTTTCCTCCCAGGAGAAGCCATGACGTTACGTGCGGCCAAGATCTCTTTGGTATTCGCAGTGGCGTTGTTTTACACGTTGGTCGTTCTGAACAATCTGACCGACTACAACTCCAACTATCAATTCCTTGGGCACGTATTGATGATGGATTCGACTTTCCCGAGCAACCATGGAATGTGGCGGGCTGTGAATTCGCCGGCGATACATACGGCTTTCTATCTCTCCATCATTGCCTGGGAGTGCCTGACGATGTTGCTTTCGTGGTGGGGTGGCTTACGCCTTGTGAAGACACTTTCCGCGCCTGCTGCGGAGTTTCATCAGTCGAAGCGCGTTGCAGTGGCGGCCCTGTCGGTCGCGCTGCTGATGTGGCTGGTGGCATTCTTGAGTGTCGGAGGCGAGTGGTACCTGATGTGGCAATCAAAAACGTGGAACGGTCAGGACGCCGCCTTCCGCATGTTTACCGTGATTGGAATGGTGTTGCTTCTATTGGCACAACCCGATTCGGATACACAGCCCTAAAGGGTCAGGAAAAATCGATCCCAGACGCAAAGCTTCGGCCAGCCTATCCGCCCGAAAGGTATGTTACGAACGGGCAGCCTCACCAGATGGATGTTGGCAAACCAGACACCGATCGTTCATACTACGCCGATCAACGCAATCCCCCATACGACATCGCGTGCGCGGGACGCTGTGAGCAACGACACCCAATGCACGCCAAGGAAGAAAATCGCAAGGAGGTTTTCCGCGATGCGGAGTGTTCGGAATCTTCTACTCGTTTCTTTATTCTTTGCCCTTTCCCTGCCGCTTTTCGCGCAAGCCGAGGGGGACGCACAGCAACCGGCCGCGCAGGGCTCAGAACAGGCACAGCCATCGAATAACCAAGACCAGCCTCAGGACGCGCCGCCTGCCGACACATCCACACGGCCGAACCATCAGACGCCGTGCTGGCGAGTTGCCGGGATCTCACCGGAAATGGTGAATCAGCGCTGGAAAATTGAGGACGACGCCAAAACCAAGATCAGCGGGGTTTGCAACGATCCCTCACTCGGGCCGGACCAGAAGCATTCCAAGATCAACGAGATCAAAGCGCAAGCGGACGAGGCGATTACCCGGCTGATCCCGTCCTCGCAGCTGTCTGCCTTCAGACAGTGCCAAGCAGAACGCAAAAACGATAAACCGAGCCGCCGTTCGCGCACACCTCAGAAAGAACTGGGGCCCTGCGGCGGTGTGATCCCGTCGTCATCAAGCATGGGCTCACACGACCAACAAATGAAATAACCCGCAAATCACAAAAAAGTTGTTGAAGGAACTCGCCTGCGCAAATCATGGGCGAGTTTTTTTACGTTTGGGAGTTCACCGGAGAGAAGACTCATTTTGCCCTTTTCGCCAACTCGATGTTTATCACTCTGTCTTTCTCTGCGTTCTTGGCGAGCTGCAACGGCGCCAATGAGTTATGGGATGACTCAGTTTAGTGTCCGCATGCAACCTTTTCCGCATCTAAGCAGGTAAATGCCGATAGCCTCGGCCCTGGTGACTGTGACTGCGAGGCTGTCGCAGGTTGGATCGGAGGATGGCTATGGCAAAGGTGATCGAGTTTTACGTTCCGGACCGCTACAAACGCAAGGTGAAATGGATCCCTGCAGAGTTACGCGGGAAGGTAATCGAATTCCCGGTGCCGATCAGAAAATCGGCATAAAGAGTCGGGGAATCGGTTTGCAGAAACAAGAGGCCCGGTGCTCTTCGTCGAGCACCGGGCTTCTCTGCGTCAGGGTGAGTAAGAGTCAGCGAATGCCGGCAGGTTCCTTCTCTTCTTTCTTGAGGCTGGACGTGCGCGGCTGATAGACACAGAATGGCTCCTCGTCCATCATGTCGCCCGTAGCGGCGAAAGCGCGCGCTCTGCATCCCATGCAGACATTGCGAAATTCGCAGCAGCCGCACTTCCCTTTCAAATTGTTTGTCTCTCGTAGCGCGTGAAAAACCTCGGAGTTGTTCCAGATGTCGATGAAGCTCTGCTTCCGCAGGTCACCCGCAATCACCGGCAGATAACCGCAGGGATAGACTTCGCCCTCGTGCGAGATGAAGCAGACGCCCGTGCCCGCCAGGCAGCCTTTCGTCATCGCATTCAAAGCGGACGGATGGCCTCCCGGATGACCAACTGGCTGACCCACGCCGTGTGGCTTGATTTCGATGCCGGTCGATCCAGGCATCGTCATGTCGGTGGGACCGATCGCCGAGCCTGTTGCGGTGGCTGGCGCCTCCTGTTGTTCGATACGAGTCAGTGTCCCGGAGGCACGCCGTTCCGCAGCCCGCCGCTGCCGAACCACGCGGAAATAGTGCGGAGCGCAGGTCGCCTTGAGTTCGATCCCGCCTTGCAGGGATTGATCGTAGAACCAGTTCAGCATGCGTTCGTATTCTTCGGGTGGAACCATCTGCTCTGCGGCAATGTCGACTCCGCAACCTACCGGTACGAGAAGGAACGTATGCAGCGCGTCAGCGCCCAGATTGCGTGCCAGTTGCAGGACGTCCGGAAGCTGGTGCGCGTTATGGCGGGCGATCGTCGTATTGATCTGCACTGACATGCCCAACGCTTTGAGATTCCGCAGGCCGTGGACGGCGGCGTCAAACGCGCCGGGAATGCCACGGAACCTGTCGTGAGTGATGGCATCGGCGCCATCGAGGCTGATCGAGACCCGTCGAATACCGGCGTCGCCGATCATGCGAGCGACGTCCTTCGTCACCAGTGTTCCGTTGGTCGCCAACGCGACACGCAGCCCTTTATCGGTCGCATGGCGCGCCAGTTGGAAGATGTCGGAGCGGTAAAGCGGCTCACCGCCGCTCAGAACGAGGATCGGATTGGCGGCATCGGCAATCTGGTCGATGATAGCGAACGCATTGCGCGTGGCGAGGTCTGTGGGAGAACTCAATTCCGTGGCGGTTGCGCGACAGTGGATGCAACGGAGATTGCAGCCCTTGGTAACCTCCCAAAAGACCAGACGTGCTTTGTTTTCTTCGCCGTGATGATGAGGTTGTTTGCCGTTGCCATCCACCGAAGCCATTGCGGCCCTCCCTGAGCGTGACCACGATTGGAGCTTCGTGGTCCCCATCCTGGGGTAACGATAGAGAAGCATGAACATCGAAGCCGTGATTGTTGTCACGCGCACTTGTGATGTTCGTCACGCGATCCAATGCATGAAAACAATGACTATTGAGTTCCGCCACTGGCGTGGCAGTCGCTGCAGTTCACCTGCGTCAGGTCTCCTAGATCGACAGGGTGGGCGAAGGAAACCTTTTGCACGGCGGCCATGCTCACGCCACCTTCGGACTGGTTCAGCACGGTGTGGCAGACTTGGCAATCTTTGGTGACTGCTTTGCCGTCCGCGCTTACGTGCTGGCCGTCGTGGCAGCGGAAGCAGCCGTTGAAATAAAAGTGCCCGATGTCGTTGGGATGCGTCTGCCAGTTCAACTTCATTTCGGGGAAGGTAGTGTTGCGATAAATCCGCTGCAGTTCGTCGATTGCATTACGGATCTCAAGCTGCTTGCTCTTGGCAAGGTCGGGATACTTGCTTTCGTAGAAATTGTCGATGGACTTCGCGATTCCCTGCATGGCGGCGTCGGTCGTTTTGTAAGCCGCGGTGAGCGCCGTGACTGCCTGTTGTTTCAAGAAGGGCAGAGATGCGTCCAGACGGCGCGCCAGCAAAGAATTGTCGACTGACAGATCCGGCGGAACATAGATGTGAGTGGGCCGATTGTGGCAGTCGACGCAATCCATCCGGCGCTTCTGCGCTTTCGCGATCTGCTCTTTCGTCAAAGTGGAATCCTTCGCAAAATACTCGGTGACGCGGCCTTGCATGTCTTTCACGTGGATGTAAGGGATCGTCTGCCGTTTTTCGTCGGTGGCAACGTAGGTAATTTCGTTGGCAATGTTCATGTGCCAGTGGATGCCTTCCGGCGCTCCGGTTGTGGGATCACCGCCACCGACATTGATCAGCATGCGGATCTGTCGCGGAGTGTTTTTCTCGTCGCTGGCGTAGTGCGTGAAGACCTTCAACTGTGCGCCGTAAAACTTCTTCGGCCAGTGGCATTGCTCGCAGGTCTGGGCGGCCGGGCGCAGGTTGTGCACGGGCGTCGGGATCGGGCGTGGATACGTATTAAACGCGGTCGCGAATACCTGACGCGCACCCGACAGCTTCGACTTCACATACCAGGTCGCACCCGTGCCAACGTGGCAATCAACGCAGCCGACGCGGGCATGGGGCGAAAGCTGATACGCAGTGTACTCAGGGGCCATCACCGAGTGGCACAACTGTCCACAAAACTGAACTGAGTCGGTGAACTCGTAGGCTTTATAACTTCCGATCACGCTTAGACCGATAAATCCCACGATAAAGGTGAACAGAAAAGCAAATGCCCCGCGCTGGCTGGGATCGTTGAAGTCGATCCGCAAATAGTGTCCGGTGTGGGCTGGCTGTTCGCGCCTCTTGCGACGGTCGTACCAGACTCCGAAGGCGATTAGAAATATCCCAGCGACGAGGAAGCCGGGCACGACCATGTAAGCCAGAATCCCGACATACGGGCTGGGATGCGGTGAGGTAAGGTCCATGAAGGAGAGAAACAGAAAATTCCCCAGGGCAACGACGGCAACAGCCAAACCAATCAGCGAAATTGGATTGCGCATCCATTCGCGCACCCTTCCCATGCCGCTGTGTTGTGCCGGTTGAACTTCGGGGTTCTCGTTCGTCATGCCTCGCCTCCGTCTTGCACCTCGCAGTGAACTCCAACCAGAAACTGACCTCGCTATCCAATTTCGTTGTGGCCGCCATGATGCATCGAACCTTGGTCATTGACAACGCCAACTCACCTTTCGGTTGTGACGATTTCCTCGGCTCGTTCTTCCGCCTTGGCGTGACTCGCATCCGCAGCCGAGGCGGGTTCGGCTTCCACCCGCGCAGACTCTTGTTTCTCGCTTTTGGCTTCGGCGCGGGCCGCATCGAGCAGCGTATCGGTATCAAGGCCGTGTTCCTCGCGGTAGTGCTCGAACGACATCTTTCCATCCCACCAAGCCCAGTTCATCGGATAGACGTCGGGATCGAAAAACACTTGGTAGAAGTGCCACACGACAATTGCGAGTGTCGCCAGAACGGCCTCGTAGAGGTGAATCGCGGTGGCCACATCCAGCCACCAACGAGCGAGATACCGTCCGACGGAGATCTTTGCCCAGAGCATGATTCCCGTGGACGCCATCACAATCAGCCCCCATACCAGCGCCCAGTATTCCGCTTTCTCGGCGTAGTTGAAGCGCCGGAACTCCGGCTTCTCCGTTCGCAGACCGAGGTAGTGCATCATGGTTCCCCACACGTCGGCCGCATCATTGGGGGTTGGCAGAAAGTCCTTCAGCAACCGGCGACCGTCCTTGCTGATGGCAGCGTACAGGAGGTGGTAAACGCCCACTGTGATCAGGATCACGCCTGCTACGCGGTGAGTAATCCCGCGTACGCGCTCTCCCATCCCGAGCAAATTCGCGAACCACGAATCCGGGAATTTCAGCGCAAAGCCTGTGATCACCAGGGTGATAAAACTTACGAGCAAAATCACGTGCTGCCAGCGCTGATGAACAGTCATGCGCTGGACCAGGCGATGTTCCTGTTTTCGGCGCAGGAGGGCCTTGCGACGCCAGATCACCAAATTGTGCAGCAACATGGCGCCGATCACGGCGAAGATCATCCCCAGGTAGAGCTTTCGGATCCATCGCACGGCGACACTTCCGAAGTCTGCCGAGAGAGGTGCGTCGACATGAACCTTGCCCATCACGAATTTCTCAGTCACTCCAGGGTGGCACTGTCCGCAGGTTGTCATCAGATTCGCCCGGTTGATTGTGGAACGCGGATCGCTGGACGGAAGAATGTTGTGCACTCCGTGGCAACTGGCGCAGTTGGCAACCACTTGCGAGCCGAGCTTTGAAGCGAGACCGTGATAACTGGCCAGATAGGTCGTCGATCTGCGGCCTTCCACACCGAACTCCTGCGAGAGCCGTACGCCCTCGTGGCAGCGTGCACATGTCACCTGCGAAAGATTGGCGGCCGACACGGACGAATTTGGATCGACGTGCGCCTTAATGGAATGAATCCCGTGACAGTCGGTACAGACAGGCGCCTGCCAGTTGCCGTGCGCGATGGCTTGCCCGTGAATGCTCGGCGCGAACTGCTGCTCCACGTTGGTGTGGCACTTGGCGCAGGTGGTGGGAACGGTGAATTTGAAAATCGGAGATTTCGGATCGCTCGCAGCGAGGATCTCGTGCGATCCATGGCAATCCGTGCAAACCGCAGCTTTCTCAGAGCCTGCGGCAACCGCCTTGCCGTGCACGCTTTCTTCATACGACACAAAAACTTGTGAGCTGTGGCCACTTGCCGCCATCACGAATTTCTGTCCGTGGCAGGACCCGCAGGTCTTTGGGATGTTCGCGTGACTGACTTGCGATTTCGGATCCGCGGCCGGCAGCAGTTCGTGTGGACTGCCATGGCAGTTAATGCAGGTTGCCGCTTGCCCATCCCCCGCCTTGATCGCCTTCGCGTGATAGCTGCGGTCATACGCTGCCTGCTGATCCGCGTGACACTGCGCGCACGAGACTTTTGCCGGTGTGGTCTCATGCGGAGACGTCTTGACGTCGGAATGACAGTCCACGCAGGTGAACATCGTGCCGTGGATGGAGTTCTTGAATGTGTCGGCATTCACATAAAGGCTGACTTGCTTGCCGTTGACTTCCGTAGTCATGGTCGAATCACCGTGGCAGGCAAGACAATCTTCGTTGGTGGGCTTGGATGCTGGCTTGTTCGCAGCAAAAGCAACGGTACTAAAGTAAAACAGACTTAGAAGTCCAAATTTCAGGAAGAACGCGAAAAGCGCGCGAGAGTAGTTCCGTGTGGTGTCGCACATGACCACCAACCTCCGTGGAAACCGACAGCATCACCATTGTTGGGTGAGGGTTGCCCAAGCGGCAGTGAGTGTTCTCACCCGCCGGCGTGACTCGGGTCACAAGAGATGCGGACATCCGGAGATCGACAAAAGGCGTCGATTGACGAGGGCACAATTGGATTACGAATGCCGCTTCGCGGGCACAAAGAAACTAAAACTTGTGACAGCGGCGGCAGAGTTGAACCATCGGTGCAACCAGAATGGATTCGCGCTCCATGTAGTGATGCGCGGAGTGACATGTGAGGCAGGTGAGCCCTGCCTTGTCGTGGGCAGCGCCCAGGTTTGCCTCGTGGCACACAGTGCACGCTTGTCGAATGGCAGCTGGGCTCGCGGCCGGGAAACGCAGTATCTTGTCGGGATCGCCCGCCTCGGCATGCTCAGCACCGGGACCGTGGCAGCCTTCGCAGCCCTGCTCCGAAACTTTTGGACGCTTCAGGGTCTTCAGGTGTTTCGACGCCGCAAAAGTCTTGTACGCATCCTCGTGGCATCCCTGACAGACTTCTACGCCGACGTATTTACTAGCTGCCGCGTCCGGTAATTGATTTGAGTCTTGGGCCGATCGTCCAATCACACAAGAGACGCAAAGGGCTACCACGAGGCAGGCGATTCGCAGAGGACGAAGTATGTGCATGAAGATCTCGACGAACGGGGACACAGAACCTCAGCTTAAAGAACCCGTGGGCAACATCGCGAGCCGAATTTATGCGTGCGCTGGCCGTGATCGTCGCGCCCGGCCGAGACCTACCGATCGAACACGGTCATAGGCCACGTGCAGGTTCTGGCTGAGCAACGTAACCACGTGCAAGCAGGCTTCGCGATGTTCGCGAAGGAAGCGAAGTAGGTCTTTGCGCTTGACCAGGACGACCCGCGCATTGTCGAGCAGTTCGGCGGTGACCTCGTGCGCTGTTCCGGTCAAGGTTGCACTGAGACCGAGAACTTCTCCCGGAACCGCAATCCGAAGGATCAGCCGCTTTCCGGACTCTGAGCACACCGACAGTTTCGCCCGGCCCTCGCACAAAATGAAAACGCCCCGTGCCGCCTGACCTTCGCGAAACAGGATTGTGTTTCGCGGACACGAGAGAGTTTGCTTCATCGTGTCGAGAGCCTGCAGCACACTTGAGGGCAAATCGCAGAAGAGCCGGTCGGGACGCAGCGTGCAATTGAGGCAACTTTGCTGTATCGCGCTCTCCATATCAGGTTGATATCTCGCGGGTGTGAAATTCACAGTGATTGCAGTCACTATTTTGGGTGACCCTCGATACAAGTAACCCGAGCAATTGGAGCGGCTTAGCCGTTAGTCGCCATTGTCTTGAGAGCCACCTTGTTGCGGACAACGAGTGTGGAACCTTTGGCTTGAATGATCTGACGTTTCTTCAGATCGGCAAACAGCCGCGTTACCGTTTCGCGAGATGTACCGATCATCTGTGCGATCTCTTCGTGAGTGAGCGCGAGTTTGAGGCGCGGTTCCTGCTTGGCAGCTTCGCCGTTTCTGGAACTCCATTCCAGCAAAAGTTTGGCCAGCTTTTCACCAGCGGAGTGGGACAGGCCCAGTGACCGCACTTCATGGCAGGCATTGTTGTATTTTTCGCTCAACTGCTCGGCGACTTTGAAGCACGCGTCGGAATGCTCTCTCAAGAAGCGCAGAAAATCTTCCCGCTTCACAAAATTGACCTGGCATGGATCGATGGTCTCCGCGGTCAGCTCATAAGGCTTCCCGGAAACAGTCGCGCTGAGTCCCAACACCTCGCCCGGCTCTGCGATCTTCAGGATCAACGTCTTGCCATCGGTGGCACAAATAGAGAGCTTCACCCGGCCCTTGCAGAGCACAAATATCCCGCGCGGCGCCTGGCCCTCGACAAACAGAACGGCCCCTTTTGGATAAGCCGTCGCGTACTTAATGGCCTCGAAAGACTCCAGTGCGGCGGTTGGCAGGTCACAGAAAATGCGCTCGGTGCGCATCTTGCACGTCAGGCAGCTTTCTACAATGTCGAGACCGTATGGCGAGAGCACGACTCCCCCTTTTGGGCAAGGCCCGGTTCGGATTTGCAGGAGGTCCCGGCTTTCCGGTTGGGGTGCGCCTGCCACGATTTGGAGCTTCGGCCAAGCCCGTGTGACCGATGTCACTATGCCAGTGTCCGTCCGCACGCTAACAGAGCGCTGTGACTGGTAACACAAGTACATGTGACCCCACTCACATCGTGCGGTAGCAGAAGATTTTCTTGGATTTGTTTTCGATTTCAGGGCATACTTACGTTGCCTAAGTGCCCTTCCCCGCAGGCTCAGGAAGGTGGGTCCCCGCATGCTCGATCAACTGGAACGCCAGCAGGTCGCGGAAGAGCAGGAGTACATCCAGCCACCGCGCCTGGTCAGCCAAAGGCCCGTACTCCCGGCGGAAAACGACCAACGCCAGCGGCGCCGGATGGTGGTTGCCCTTATTCTTCTATTAGTTGCCTTGGGACTGGTCCTGGTTAAGGACCGTGATTTCTGGTTCCCGTCAACGCCCGACGCGGCCGATTCCGACACAGCTGCCGACGACCAAACCGTCGCGACAACCGATGCCGTGCCGCCAGCCACCGCCAGCTCTCCAACGTCCACTTCGACAGCGAGGCGGCAGAAAGACCGCACTCCGAGTGCGGCCAAGAGTCGCGAAGTTGTAGCGGAAGCGCCCGCGCCTGCCGCCACCCCTGCCAGCCACGCGGTCCTTCCTCCGCTTCGTATCGAGGTTGTGGCTGGAGATAACCACCAGCCCGTTCGCGCTGGAAGCCCGTCCCTGCGAGTCGAAATGCAGCCGGGAAACCTGATCCCGAGCGCTGCGGCGAGTCCGACTGAAACGGCGTCAGCACCTGTCACGAACGCCGGTGAGCGCGTGCAGATGTCGGCGGATAGCCGCCAGGCACTGGCTGCGCGCCCGGTGCGGCCAGACTACCCTCTATTGGCCCGGCAGATGAAGATTCAAGGTGAAGTGCCGTTGATGGCCAGCATCGCTAGCGACGGCCACGTTCAGAGCCTACAGGTCTTGGGCGGTCCCGCCATCCTCGCGGATGCGGCGCAGGAAGCCGTGAAGCAGTGGCAATTCAACAAAAACGCCGCGAACACGCAGATCCCGATCTCCGTGGTCTTTACGATCTCGACCAAGTAGATAAAATGTGCTTTAAACGTTAAGGGCGGCGCCACGGCGCCGCCCTTATCTTTTCCGAGACTCGCCAACTAAAATGCCCCCACAAATAACGAGCGTCCGGACCCTTTCAGGTCACGGACGCCCGGGCAGCCCTCCCCCAGAACTGCTCGCTGCACAAGGTAAACAAGTGGTCTTGATCTGAAAATGGCACTTCCGTGCTAGATGGATTCCACCAAGGTGCTATACCGAATCCTTGTTTTCCCAACAACTTGCCTCGGGTGTGGAAAACTTGCTCTAAGAGGTATCTCCTAGACGGGTGGCACCTCGGTCGGCGGGCTCGAAACTGGCTCGGGAAGGGCTGTCGTAGGCGCTATTGGCTCCGGCACAACGTACGTTGCGGGCACCACAGCCATCTCCCGCAAGTAAAACGCCGCACCAACGGCGCGCTGCCAGAAACGCGTCCAGAGAAACAGAATCAACATAACCTGGCTGATCAGGAAGGCTCCCAAAATGCTGCTGGGAGGAACCGCGATGTGCCAGATCCAGACGCCGACGAACAGAATTAGAGCGGAGATGATCGTTATCGCCACGTAGGTGCCTAGCAACGAAAACAAATTACGGAACGCAAATCGAAAGCCTCTCAGCACGCTTCGCAACACCGACCGTTGATCGCGAAAGACCACGTCGATCTGGCCAAGATCAAATGCGATCCGGATCAACGTCATCACCACGAAAATTACGGCCAGACACGCGATCTCGGTATAGAACGGAAGCAGTTCGTTGGTACTGTTCTCTGCCACCTTCACCAGCTTGCCCTCGGCCGGGAACAGGATGGACGACAACACCCCCGCCAAAATCGCAAACAGCACGAATGCACGGATGAATCGCCACAAATTTCGTCCGCACGCCCGAAAGAATTCTTCGCAAGATAACCGCCCTTCATGGGTGTAATTCTCCAGAACTCCCGGCAGGAACACGAGCGTCGCAAGTAAGAAGACGAGTCCGAAGTGCGCCGAAGACTTGGTGGGGACTTCCGTTGAGCCGGTGTCGGGACGGGCCATCATCTCGATCAGAACGGGCACATCGAATCCGTGCAGGAGTCGATCGGCCCAAAGGCTATGATCCAGAGTCGAAGTAATCGCCTGTCGGAACGCAATGGCGCCAAACCAGGCAATCGCAAGATTCAGCACCCAGAACCAGACAATAAAGCGTTTATGGCGATTCACAATGTGCAATCCAGCGGAGAGAAGATGCTTGTCGTTGTTCATTTTTGGCTCTCCTAAATTGCCCACCAGGCGAGGAACTGTGAGAAACACTGGCTTAAGAAGATCCAATAGTTTTCGAGCTTTCTCGCGGGCTTCGAGTGCGCATCTTCGGTCCGGCTGTTATTAAAATTGTCCCGGTCCAGATGAATCTGGTGATCCGGATCGATCTCCACGGACTCAACTTTCGCACGCTTGTTGTAATGGAACTTGATCCAGCGATCCTGCCCGTCCCATTGCTCACGCACTTTTTCGTTGTTGGCGAACTTGACCTCGACCTCCACCGGAAAAAGAAAATCGCCCTTCCGATGAATCATCACCGTCGAGTCGTACAATGCCTCGCCTTTCTTTTCCTTCGCGTTCTTCTCATACCAGTTTGTCGGGACGGAGTTGAAAGTTCTCACCTCATAATCGAGAACTTGCGTTCCATAGACAGCTTGTTTGAAGTACCAGCCGAGATCTTTTCCCGACACCTCTTCGATGGTCTTCAGAAAGTCTTCGCCCGTCGGATGCGTGAAGCGATAGCGCATGAAATAGGTGTGCACTGCCTTCTGCACCGTATCTTCGCCGATGATCTTCTCGAGGGTTAGCAGCACGCTTGCCGTCTTGCCGTAGGTCACGCCGCCATATGAATTGAAGTTGGCAAACTTGTAGGCGAAGCGTGCCATTGGATCGAAGTCGGCAACGGTCGCGTACTGCATCCGCTGTAATTCGCGTTCGCCGGCGGTCATTCCAGCAAAACTCATCACCGATGTGTCCCGACTCAGAACGGAATCGAGAATCTTTACTTCGGTGTAACTGTTAATGCCCTCGTCGAGCCACGCTTCCTCGAACTCATTGGTGGCGACCATTCCATACCAGTATTGGTGCCCGAACTCGTGTTCGACGACGATCTCCGGGAATTTGATTCCTTCTGGCATCCACCAAGACGTGCCTCCCGTGATGAATGTTGGGTACTCCATTCCTCCGGCAGCCGAGTCCGGTTCCGGATCGACCAGGGTCAGCGTCTTGTATGGATATGGGCCGTACCATCGCTCGAAGTGGTCGAGAGTCTGCTTCAGGATCTGCGCGTGGCGCGCTTCCTGGCTCCAATGGGCCGGCTGCATCATGATTCGGAGCTGCACGGGACCCATCGAGCCCTGGAAAGTGTCTTCGGCGACGCGGTACCGCGGACTCGCGGTCCAGGCGAAGTCGTGAATGTCGTCGCCGTGGTAGGTCAGGGTCTGCGTGCCGTCGGGGTTCTTGACTTCGTTCACGCGGACTCCGCTGGCCCCGACAATCTCGTCTTGAGGAAGAGTAAGGTTCACGTCATATACGCCGAAGTCGGCGAAGAATTCGGTGGTCGCATGGAATTGATGGCAGTTCCACGAGCCATGCCACCAGACTCCGACCTTGGGAAACCACTGCCCGCCCAAGACAAAATCACGCTTCCATCCCGTGCGCGCCTGTGTTTCCGGAAACTTGTCGTGAAACTTGATCTTGAACTGCACATACTCGTTGGGGGCAATCGGTTTGGGAAGAGTGACCTGCACAACGGTCTTATCGTCTTTGTTGTTGTCGTCCGGCTGGACGAACTCGAGCTTCGATGTGAGATCGCCGACGCCCCCAGCCTCGAAGCTCTGGATATCCTCCGATCCAAACTCCTTATCTTCCCACTTGTCGTATTCCACATCGCGCGTGCCCATGGCTTTTGCCTCGCGGATCCAGGTCGCTTTGGGCTGAAACGCGTTCAGATACAAATGAAAGGGAAAATGATCGAGCGGCTGGCCGCTCAAATTGTGGTAGGTCAAAACCTCTGCGCCGTCCAAGGTATGCGTCTTGGGATCGTACTTCGCGTCGATGGCATACGCGACGACTCTTTGCGACAGTGGTGTCGACGAGTTGATTGAGATTGTCGTCTCTGGAATTGGTGAAGCTGCGGTGCTGGCATTGTTCGCAGCCTTGGCCGGTGCTTGACTGTTGGCAGGCGCGGAGACACTCAGAATTGACAGGAAAACAGTGGCGCACAAGCGAGAGAGCGGCATTCGACAACTCCCCATTGAATTGTTGAGCCGCTCATCATACAGCAAGCGTCCGCAGCAAGCGGAGCTAAGGATGTGAGACGCGCATGGGTCCCATGAACCTTGCCACCGAGGTATTGAGGCTACCCGTTCACTGCGACCGCTTGCGATAGATTTTCCGCAACGATCTCTCGGACGCGTTCCCTGAGCTTTGGGAGTTGCTGCGCCACGATCGGAGACAGGGCATCGCCCGTAACAAAGCATTCCCCGCAGATGGTCAGCAAATAGGCCCGCGGGCAGCATCCGTATAGCTGAGAAGCGAGATCAAGCAGGGCTCCAGGGGAAAGATCGTGCGTGTAGGAGATGGATCCCCTCTGCCCGTAGAGCTCTTCACAGCGGAACTCTCCCGGCGTGCCATCTCTCGAGCAGTCGATAAAGAGTACGGCGGCGGCTTTGCTGATGGGGTCTGCCAGCTCGGGTGTGAGCTGATGACAAGGAAGGACCTGGACGTCGGGAGATTTGTTTGTACGGAACAACTGCACCGCAATCTGCCAGCCGAGACCGTCGTCGGAGCGAAGAGGATTGCCGTATCCGAGAATCAACACGCGCGCCATATTGCACCCCTGACTTAGTAAGGCTTTCGAATTTCGTCGATAACCTCACCGGACGAGTTAATGAGTTGCACCACCATCGGCATTTCTCCGAATGCGTGGGTGGAGCAACTGAGGCAAGGATCGTAGGCGCGGATAAGGGCTTCGACCCGATTCAGCATTCCGGGCGTCATCCG
>Ga0126371_10000865_pt1 | contig 25388 bp, 24 predicted proteins | sample PanSoiMetaPlot_4_FD_110145 | JGI IMG/M metagenome (GOLD analysis project Ga0126371, IMG submission 110145) | Tropical forest soil microbial communities from Panama - MetaG Plot_4 | ecosystem: Environmental > Terrestrial > Soil > Tropical forest > Bulk soil | place: Panama | collected 2016-02-17 | reverse complement strand
AGGTTGATCAAGTGGAAATAGCGATAATAGACGCTGCGCTCCGACAGCGTCTCGTGGAAGCGCACCATCGCCGGCTCGTCTTCGGGGCGAATCGGCCGGATCGTCACGGCGGTACCATCCTTCAAGGTCCACGGCGACACATAGCGCGTCGGATACGGGCGGATGGCGGTTTTCAGAATTTCCGTCTCCGCGGTGTCCAGGCCGTGCACCACAATTCGCGCGTCCAGTGCCATCAGTCCGTCGGGGGAGGCCAGCAGCGGGTTAATGTCGATTTCCTTGATCCAGCGTTGCTCGGCGACTAGGGCACTGAAGCGTACGAGCAATATTTCGAGCGCCGCCAGATCCACTGCCTTGCGGCCCCGGACTCCATGCAGCGCCTTGTAGATCTTTGTCTGTTCCATCATGCGCCGCGCGAGCGTTGTGTTGAGCGGCGGTAGCGCAAGCGACCGGTCTTTGAAGATTTCGACCAGTTGACCGCCGGTTCCGAACAGCAGCACAGGCCCGAATTGCGGGTCGAGGCTCGACCCGACAATCAGTTCGTATGCGTCCTTGAGCTGGATCATCGGCTGCACCGTCACGCCCTGGAAATGCTCAGCACCGGCCTTCTCGCCGACCGATTTCTCAATCGCTCGAAACGCGTGCTTCACGTTGTCGCAGCTGCACAGGTTCAACTGCACGCCGCCGACGTCCGTTTTATGCGTGATGGTCTCCGAGTAGAGCTTCAGCACCACCGGGTAGCCGATAGAGTCCGCGGCCGCGAGCGCTTCTGCCTCCGTTTTGGCAATGATGGTGCGGGCCACCGGAATCCCGTACGCGCTCAGTACCTGTTTGGAGTCGAACTCCGAGAGAATGGTGCGGCCTTGCTGGCGAGTATTTTGGATCAGGCTGTCCGCCAGTTTCCGGTTCGGAGCCCAATCCCCGGAATCTTCGGGTATCGCCGGAGTCTCGTAAAGCCCCTTCAGGTTGTAGCTGTACCTCCACATGTAGTTAAAGGCGCGCGCGGCGGTGTCCGGGTAGGGAAAGGTGGGGATGTTCGAGCGGTTGAGGATTTCTTCTCCAGCCGCCACGTCCACACCGCCCATCCAACTGGCAATTACCGGTTTGCCCTCCAGTTTAGCCATGGGCTTGAGCTGCTCGGCGATGCGAGTCGGATCCGTCATCGCCTGCGGCGTCAATATGACGAGCATGCCGTCGCTGTGCGGGTCCTTAGCGGCAATCTCGAGCGCCTTGGCATAACGTTCGGGCGAGGCGTCGCCAATGATGTCGACCGGGTTGTTGCGGCTCCACGTGGCCGGCAGCACCGCGTTGAAGGCGTCCATCGTTTCCGTGGACAGCTCCGTAAGCTCGCCCCCACCTTGGATCAGCGAATCGCAGGCCAGCACACCCGGCCCGCCCGCGTTGGTCACGATTGTCAGCCGGGGCCCTTTAGGCCGCGGTTGCTTGGACAGGATTTCGGCCATGTAAAACATGTCGGCGATGGTGTTCACACGCAGCACGCCCACGCGCCGGAACGCCGCTTCCAATACTTCATCGCTGCCAGTCAAGGAGCCTGTGTGCGACGCGGCGGCTTTCGCGGCGGCCGCCGTGCGGCCCGGCTTGATCACAATGATCGGCTTGTTGAGCGCCACTTCGCGCGCCGCCGACAAGAACGACCGCGCATTGCCGATGGTTTCCATATAGATGACGATTGACCGGGTCTTGGGATCGTTGCCGAGGTAATAGATCAGGTCGCCCCAGCCGACATCCACCATCGAACCGATTGAGACGAACGCGCTAAAGCCCACCAGTTCCTTGAGGCTCCAGTCCAGCACCGCCGTGCACAACGCGCCGCTCTGGCTGATGAAACCGACCGAACCCGGCCGTGCGATGGTCGTCGCGAAGGTCGCATTCAAGCCGGTCAGGGGGCACATCACGCCGAGGCAGTTCGGTCCGATCACGCGAATCTTTGCTGCGCGCGCTTCCTCCAGCACCCTCTGCTCGAGCGCCGCGCCCTCGGGTCCGATTTCCTTGAACCCCGCCGAGATCACGACGGCCCCGCGGACTCCAGTTTCACCGCATTCCCGGATAATTCCCGGAATCGACGGCGGTGGCGTTACAATCACCGCCAGGTCTACCGGCTCCGGAATTTCTGAGAGCGACGGGTAGGCTTTCACTCCCAGCACGCTCGCCCGCTTCGGATTCACCGGAAACACAGTGCCGCCGAAAGGGCTGGTCATCAGGTTCCACAGAATGGTACGGCCTACGCTGCCTGGATTTTCGGTGGCTCCTACCACGGCGACGCTTTTCGGCGAAAAGAATACATCCAGAGCTTGGACGCTCCGCGGATGGGACGATTTGCGAGAGGGTTTAGTGACTTGCATGCTCCCCCGTTTCCGCCTGCGGGCCGAACGCGGCGTCATTCAGCGCATTCAAGACGTCCGGAAGCGCCAGGCCATTTTTGCGCGCCACAGTTCCAATATCGCAATCATCGCAGACCGGGTGAAACCGGAGCCGCTCGAAAACCGGAACGGTGTTAGGATGACGTTGCTTCACGTCACGGACGATCATGTCGCGGCGGATCAGCTGATCGAATCGGAACATCGGCGTGCCTCGTAAAACAGCGACGGTGCACCCGGCCTTCCAAAGCAAGGCCCCGTATTTTCAACGTAGCAGATGAGTCGCAGCGGTGTGGTTGGGTGATATGCCCCAGTGGCGGCCGAGAGTCACGCCGCATCAAAACCCGGTGGGTATGATCCGGAAAGTCTCCCGCCACTCCCCATCGGGTGGGACGATTTGCAATTCGCCGCAGCGGCCGGCGTGCGCCAGATTGAACGCATTCGTCACCGCCGCCATAGGTTCGAAGCAGATGAAGCCTTTTCCCTCGGGTGCATAGACCACCGCCACGCCGTATTTTGGCCCGTACTCGACGGTGATTTTCTCTTGTTTACCCTGAACCCAGAAGCGCGCCAGGCCGTCCGCATCGCGGATCAGGCCGGTAAAGACATCATCCAATTGCCGCACCCGCAGCGGATGCGGATCGGCGAATGCTACCGGATCGTGGGCCCCGGTGGGAATCAGGTATTCATCGAGCGGCAGATGATCGCGGGCGGCCAGGTGCACACGCCAGCCATCGCGAGGCGTATCGTGGAGTTGAAAATACGGATGGAATCCCACCGCCACCGGCATCGGTTCGCCGGCGTGATTCTCCAGGCTGGTTTCCACTGCGAGCGTACCGTCTTCGAGCCGGTGCGTCATTGTGATGGAGTGAGCGAAGGGGAATTGCGCCATCAATTCAGGATGCTTCGAGAATTCCAGGCGGCTGGTGGTGTACGCGGAGCGCTCGTCGGCACCCATCGCGACCAGGGACCAGGCGGATGAGAAGTTCAGCAGCCCGTGAATAGGCTTCTGATGCGCGTCGCGCCGGAGGTTTCCGAGAGCCGCGTTCAGAAGGTATTTCCTGCCATTGATCCAGTATTCGTCACCGTCAATCCGGTTCGCCCAAGGAGCCAGGAAGGGAATGCCGCAGAGCGCGGGCTGGGCCTGCAGCGTGTCGGGTCCGGAAAAAGGAAACCAGAGGATGTTTTTGCCACTCACGGTGAAAGTGTAGGCCATGTTGCCGATGGACGGGGCCACCATGACTTGCATCTCGCGCGCGCTATCCGCCAACCGGATCGTCTCGACACCGCCGACGCGCTCCCCGACCGCCGAGTATCCGGCGTTATTGTTTTTCTTCATATTCCACCCCGACCAGGAATAGCCCCCTGGCGGGCGCCGTGGGACCGGACTTGTCCGGAAGTTCATTCAGGTCCGCGATGTTGCCCTTCCCGGCCTCGATCAACGTGCCGACCAGGTTGCGAACCATATGTTTGAGAAAACCGCTTCCCCGTACCCGGTAGATCAGCCGGCCGTCCTCCCGTTCCAATGCCGAACGGTACACGGTGCGCACTTTGGACTTGCCCTCCTCATCGCTGTCGTCTGCGGCCGCGAAAACACTGTAGTCATGGACCCCTTCAAAAGCCAGCGCCAACTTCTCCATCCGGCCTTCATCCAGCGGATATGGATAGTGATGTACGTAACGCCACTCAAAAGGGCTACAGACTTCGTTCCGGGCGATGCGGTATTCATAGGTCTTTGCGTGCGCATCAAAGCGCGGATGAAATTCCGCATGGACTTCTTCCACAGCAAGGACTCGGACCGCCGGAGGCAGAAGCCGATTGATGGCGCGCCGCAGGTTGGGCAGCGGGATGGGATTGGCGAGTGTAAATGCCGCCACTTGTCCCAGCGCGTGAACCCCGGCGTCGGTGCGGCCCGAACCGGCTATTTGAACCGGTTTGCCCTCAATCTCAGAGGCGATCTGCTCCAGTACGCCTTGGATGGTGGGCAGGCCCGGCTGCACCTGCCAGCCGTGATAATCTCCGCCGTCATAGGCGATGGTGGCTTTGATGCGGCGCATCCACTTAGGCGGGGGCCCTGTAACCCGCAGGCCACCCGAGAATGTCCTTTAAGATAGGCTTCCCAGCGCCCAAGTATCCTAACGGGGAGTCGGCTTGCGGCGTCACGAACGCCTACTATACCATCGAGTTAAACAGATTTGACCCCGGGAGGATTTCGCGTGTTGCCAACTAAAGCTCGTCAGGCTTGTCTTTTCGCCGCCTTGGCCTGGATACCCGTGAGCCGTCTGGCGGCCTCCGATGCATCGAACCAGCCGAGCGTGATCGTGCCGCCTTCGGCGCCGGAAAGCGACGGCCGATTCTCTCGTCTCATCGCCCCGTACCGCTCGAAAACCGTGCCGACAGTGAATCTGAACAACTCCAACCGCCTCGATGCCCTGACGCGGGCGGGCAGCATTTATCTCTCCTTGCAGGATGCGATCGCGCTGGCTTTGGAGAATAACCTCGACATCGAGATGCAGCGTTACGGATCGCAGATCGCCGATGCCAATCTGTTGCATGCTCAGTCCGGTGGGTTCGCCGCGCCGGTATCGGTGGCTGTCACTCCGGGCGCTGGGAGTGTGACTGGCGCTCCTCCCTCAGCCGGACTGCAGAATCTTCTCCTGACGGGCACGACACAATCGGGATCGCCCATTCCCAGCCTGGATCCGGCGATCATCGCCGGCTCGAATTTTGGGCATCAAACCGTGCCGCAGTCGAGCAGTTTTGTCACCGGTACGTCGGCGCTCATCCAGCATCAGGATCTCTCCAATGTAAGCGTCCAGAAATACTGGACGACAGGCACCCTGTTGAGTCTGGGCCTGAACAATAGCTCCACCACGACCAACAGCGCGCGCGCACAGTTCAGCCCGGCAACCAACTCGAGCCTGTCTCTGAACTTCACGCAGCACCTGCTTCAGGGATTTGGGCGCGGCATGAATGGCAGGCAGATCCGGATCGCCAAAAACAACCGGGAACTGGCGGATCTGACGTTCAAGGCGCAGGTGATTGCCACGGTGTCGGCGGTCAAGGATCTGTATTGGGATCTGGTGAGCTATCAAGAAAACGTCAAGGTGCAGCAGGATGCACTGGCCGCGTCCCAGCGCCTCTTCGATGACAACAAAAAGCAGGTAGAAGTCGGCACGCTGGCCCCGATCGAAGTGACGCGCGCCGAAGCGGAGATCGCCGCCGATCAGCAGTTGCTGACCGTGGCGCAGACTCAGCTTTTGCAACAGGAAACGATCCTCAAGAACGCGCTGAGCCGCCGAGGCGTCGTCAGCCCGGAACTTGCGAACGCCCACCTTATTCCCATCGACCGGATCGTTGTGCCGGATGTGGAGCCGATCACACCGATTCAGGACGCGGCAGCTTTAGCACTCTCCGCGCGTCCCGAGCTTTCGCAGTTTCGCATTCTCATTCAGAACCAGCAGATCAGTCTTAGAGGTACAAAGAACGAGCTGTTGCCCACGCTGGATTTCGTCGCCAACTTCGCAAATAACGGGCTCGCCGGCACACCGGTGCCGCTGCCGGCAACCTGCACTAATCCCGCCCTGCCCAATTACAACCCGGGCAGCGTAACTTGCGCCGAGCCCAACGCGTTCTTTACCGGCGGCTACGGCAACGTCTTGACCCAGCTTTTCTCGCGCAACTTTCCGACATATTCCGCCGGCTTCAATCTCAATATCCCTCTGGGCAATCGTGCGGCCCAGGCCGACATGATCAATAGCCAGCTCGCCTTGCGCCAACAAGAAATCGGAATACAGCGGATGGAAAACCAGGTGCGCGTCGAGGTACAGAACGCGTTGATCGGCTTGCAACAGGCACAGGCGCAATATCAGTCGGCCGTGAAGCAGCGCACATTGCAAATCCAGACCGTGGATGCCGAGCAGAAGAAACTGGCTCTGGGCGCCTCGACGTCGTATAACGTGATCCTGACGCAGCGAGACCTCGTCACGGCCGAGTCCAACCTGGTCGCGGCCGAAGATGGCTACGCCAAGGCCAAAGTCGAAATGGATCGCGCGACGGGCCAAACGCTCAATAACAACAACATCTCCATTGACGAAGCGTTCCGCGGCAGCGTGGCGCGGCCGCCGGATCGGATTCCGGATGTGTTACCCCCGGCGCAACCGGCACAATCCCGATAGAGACGAAAGGTTGGCTGCAAGCGCCAAAATTGCATCTCTGCACGCTGCACGTGTTCCTATTCGCTTGGTTTTAGACGGGTTCCATTTTGGCTAGGGAATTGCTCCAGGATAGGCCGTGAATCACTTTCACGGCCCCGCGGAGAGACGATTGACCTCCTCGTTGTTCCCCTACGTGACCCTTTACACCAAAATCCTCTACTAGCTGACCCTATTTGCCGCTAAACCGATTGTCTCTCTCCGGGGCTTGGTTCCCAAGCCCGAGGGTTGCCTGACACCGCGTGAATCGCGTACCCTGTTCGCGTGCATTTCGACCAGGGGGACTACGAACTCAAGTGCGAGTGGGGCCTGCCGGGAGTCCTGGCACTTGCGCCAATCAGCGATGCCATCGTCATCGTCGATATCCTCTCGTTCTCGACCGCCGTGGATATCGCTGTCGCCAATGGCGCGTCGGTTCTGCCTTACTGTGACAGAGACGACGGGGCCCAGGGATTCGCCAAGTCCAAGCAAGCAGTCCTCGCCTCCCGGCGCCGGTCAACCGGTGCGTTTACGTTGTCGCCTTTGTCACTGCAGAAGATCCCGGGAAACACCGCGCTGGTTTTACCTTCTCCGAACGGCAGTTCGATCAGTCTGAGCACGGGCCGTACGCCGACCTCTGCGGCGTGTCTTCGCAACGCCCCTGCCGTCGCGCAGCATCTTGGTCAGTTCGCTTCACGCATCAGCGTGATCCCGGCGGGCGAACGGTGGCGCGATGATACGCTCCGTCCCTGTTTGGAGGATCTGATTGGCGCGGGCGCGGTGCTGTCAGAGTTGCACGGGGCCCGGTCTCCGGAAGCCGAACTGGCCGTTGCGGCCTTTGCGCGCTTCCGGAATTGTTTGTACGATGCGCTCCGCGCGTGCGGTTCCGGCCGCGAACTGGAGGCAAGAGGGTTCACCCGGGATATTGAACTGGCGGCCGACTTTGGCACAAGCGCGGCCGTGCCGGTTTTCGTCAAGGACCGGTTTGTGAATGGGACGGCGATGCCATTAGGATAGATCTATGGCTAAAGGTATGTTCGACGTGGAATGCCCCTGCTGCCAGGCAATCCTGAAGATCGATCCGGAAACCCGCGCGGTGATTGCCCACACGGTTCCGGAAAAACCTAAGGCCATCGAAGATCTCGCCAGCGAGGTGGCTAAGCTCAAAGGCGAGGGCGCGCGTCGTGAAGAACTGTTCCGCAAGCAATTCGAGGCGGAAAAATCGCACGGGAAGGTGCTCGAGAAGAAGTTCGATGAACTGTTCAAACGCGCCAAGGAGAACCCCGACCTGACACCTCCTAAGCGCGACATCGATCTGGATTAGTTCGGATACCGTCCGGTTATCGGGCACACCAAACCATGCAGCCGGTGCACCAATCCGGCGCTGGGGAAAATAAACGGGCATTCTCCGGCCACCACGTGGATGCCGTTTGCCCGGCAGTAAGCTACAGCATCAGGGCTCACGGCGCCGGTGCCCGCTCCGCGATACATCCACAGGCGGTTCACGCCGGCGGCGAGGCAGTCGTGCACAACTGCGTTGGTGACCGTTGGCGCAGCCTGTACCGGCGGTATGATTTCGCCGATCCGCGAAAAGCAAGGACGGCCTTCGATTTCGTCAACGCCCGGTTGAACCGGCAAGGCGTCGTAGCCTCTGGCCAAGAACTCGCTAACTTGCGCCAGTGAGGCCATCGCTACTCCTCCCCAATCAATCAGCTTATCAGATCTGGAAGGATTAAATTCAAACCGCCAGCAGAAGGTTCTCCGCGAACGGCCACAGGCAGTCGATCCATTGTTCTGCCAGCCGGTATCCGGTGGCGCGCGCTAAGCCCGGGATCTGTTCCGGACGGAATTTGTGGCTGGCTTCGGTGCAGATGCTTTCGCCGCGCGCAAATTCGACCGTCAGGTTCGCCGCGCCGATGCAAACGCGCTGCCCAACGATGGAGTGCAGGTGCATCTCGATGCGCTGCTCTTGATTGTCGTAGCGGGCGCTGTGCGCGAACTGGCGGAGGTCGAAATCGGCGTCGAGTTCGCGGTTGATGCGTCCGAGCAGATTCAGGTTGAATGCCGCGGTGACTCCCGCCGGATCGTCATAGGCCGAAAGCAATTGCTCTTCCGGCTTGACCAGGTCCGTGCCGAGCAGAAGCGCGTCGCCTGGGGCCAGCGAAAGCCGCACGTCGGAGAGAAACCTGCGAGCGTCGTCGGGTTCGAAGTTTCCGATCGTGCTCCCAAGAAAGAGCACCAGCATTCTCTGGCCGCACCCGCGTTTTTCCGAGACCGCGCTCAGCCCGTCCAGATAGCTGGCCGCCATCGGAACAACGGTGCCGAGCGGGCTCAGACATCGCTCGCAAAGCGCTAGAGCGGCCGGTGAGACGTCGATCGGATAGTAAGTAACCGCCTGGCGGCGGCGCAATTGCTCCAGAATGGCGTACGTTTTATTTCCAGTGCCGCTGCCCAACTCGGCTACGAGCAGATCACCGGATACCTGGTCAATCAACGCGGCGGCATGCCGTTGAATGATACGCGCATCGGCCCGTGTCAGTCCGTATTCGGGCAGGAACGTGATGGCGTCAAACAACGCGGACCCGACATCATCGTACAGATAGCGGCAGGGCAGCGTTTTCTGGCCGCCACGCGTGAGGCCCGCCCGCACATCGCGCGCGAACTGGTTGTCCAGCGCTTCGGCAAAGCTCATGATTGAACCAGCCGGAACGTGGCGTAGATGTACGGGTAGGCCGGCCGGAACCAATTCCGGAAAGAAGGCCGTAGCAAACGGGCGGCCGTTCGAGGCGAACCGCCTTTCAGAACGAAGTGCTGCCCATCGAAGAAAGGCTCCGAATAATTCGAATAGAACGGGAAGGCCTGGAAGCCGGGGAACGGGCCGAAAACGGTGGAGGTCCACTCCCAACCGTTTCCTATCATCTGCGCCGGCTTGCCGCCGAGGTCCGGCCGGTCGTCGGCGGCGACTGGGATCGGGTCCCAATAGCGAAAGTCAGTGTTCGATGATGGCAGACTACCCGCGGCCGCGCGGTGGAATTGCGCTTCGGTCGGCAGAGCCATGCCGCGCCAGCCGGCGTATTCCTCAGCCTGCTGGTGTGTTACATAGACAGGGCAATCGAGCGGCAGCGGCGTTTCACTAAACATGCCGCGGTAGAACCACGCGTTGCCGTGCTGCGACCAGAAGAAGGGCAACGGACCTCCCGCGCGCACAAACTGAAGGTATTCCGCATTCGTTACCTTATATTTGCCGACGGAAAACGCGGGAACCGGAACGCGATGCGCCTGATACTCGTTGTCCCACCCGAAGCCTGCTCCCGAACAAACCCCCAATTCAGCATCGCCTGGTGGAATCTCAAGCATCCGCGGCTTCGTTACGCACGGCGCCAACATGGCTGCATCCTCCGGGGCGGCTTTCCGCTCATAAGGGAGTTGATGAAAAATGTACGCCAGAGTTTCAGCGTGCATCAGCCGATGCTCGATGGCAGCTTCAATCAGGGGCACCGGCGCCTCCGCCAGGATGTTGTCTAACTCCTTGCGCGTACACCGGTTATACGCTTCGACCTCGGCGATGCCCGGCCAGTCGGAAGGCTGATCGTCCGGTAAATCGCCGGCTGCCGGATCGATGCCGAAAGCAAAGAGGCGGTCGAAGCTAGGGTGAAATGCGGGCAAGTCCAGCGCATATCGCGCCAGCAGGTTCCAATCGAACGCCTCCATGTGTCCCAGGTAGAAAACGATGCGGTGACGTTCCGGGACCGGGCGCTCGTAAAAGGAGTCGGCCCGCACCAGTTGAAACAGCTCGTCGGTGATCCGGCGAACATTTTGTAGTTCGTGGACGGGGGAGGCGTGCATAAGCTAATTCCCCAAGTCTACCGAATCGGGCGCTGGGTTGGTTCTCAGGATTGGCCCAACTTCGGCCGATATGTCGGTTGAGGTACAACGCCAGGAGGCGTTTTGTGGCTGACACGACATTGATGCCGGATTGGCTGGACAGAGAGTTAACCGAACCCGAGCAGACAATGCGGGAGAAGCTCCTTCACCTGGTCGGGACGCACACCAAACACGAGGACCTGGCAACTGCGGTGGGCCCGCTCGCCGCAGGCTTGCCCGGCGTCTTTTTCGTCGCCGCCTTGTCACTGCTCGGCTCCACTACCGATCCGGCTGTTCGTCGGCGCATTTACGATGGAGTGGCGGATTGTCCTGAGTTCTGGTCCGAGCTGCTGGCCGCCGGCCGGTTCAGCCGGTCGGAATTGCTCGAAGTCGGCCGGTATTTGATGACCATCGAGGGCCTCATGGACGTGCGGCTGGTTCGTCTGTTCCCCGGACGCACGATGGGGGATTCCAAACTATCGCCGGAGGCCGTGTTGCGCGGCCTCGATCTGCTGGATCAACTCTCACCGGGTTCTCGTTTGATCCTGCTGGTGAATCATCTGACCCAGCATGTCGACCAGCGGATCGCCTCCAAGGCCACGATTCTCGTGGGGCGGCGCTTGCGCAACCAGGATTGGGTCGCGCAGCATCTCGACTGCGCGGACGGGAGGGTCCGCGCCAGTACCGTCGAGGGATTGTGGGGAGTCCAATCCCCTTCTGCGCGCCGCGAACTCTGGGCCTGCTTGCGGGACAAAAATAACCGCGTCGTCGGCAATGCCCTGATCGGCCTTCACCGTCTGGGCGAACCGCGGGTCAATGAATTCGTGAAAGGGATGATTGAAGACGAGCGCCCGCCCTTCCGCTGGACCGCCGCATGGGCGATGGGCCAAATCGGCGCCGATGAATTCGTTGAATATCTCGATCGCGCCCTGCAAGACAAGGAGCCCCACGTCCGCCGCGCCGCGGAGCGCGCCCTCGACGCGATCCGGCTTCGTGGACGGGAATCGAACCATGCGGTCACGGAGTCGTCGAACGGAACGGCAGATCCGGTCAGTTCTTCTCCGGAGCCGCCGGCTGGTAGCCGTTCCGAAGCATGATCTGGTGCGCTTGCGCCACCGCGTCCGGCCGTACATAGAAGAACGCCCCGATGCGCGTGCGGACGAAGAGAACGCCGCCGCGGTATTCATCCGCCTCGACACCGTAGTCGACCCCTGCCGCCGTAAAGATCGATTCGAGCCGCAAAGCGTCCTTCAATTTCCGCGCAATGTAGATGAGGATCGGCTCGTAGCCGTCAAAAAAAGAAGCATCCTGCTTCATGTTGGCGCTCTACTCAGTGTAGGTGGTTTCCCCGTCGGCGCGGCTCACCGTAATCCATCAGGCCCATAATCCGTCCGCAAGGCTCCGCGGTCTCCGCTGGCTCGGCGCTCGTTGCCCATACGCTGTCGGGAATGGCAACCGTTTGGGCGCGGCCAACTTCGAGCCGCCGAGATGGGAGCAGGGGGCCCAGAGATCTTTAGTTCTTGGCGCCTCCGCGCCTCGGCGGTGGCATCTTAGCGTCGGATTAGGGTTAGGCAGCGCCGCCCGGCTTGCGCAAGATCGCGTTGGCTGTTAGAGTCGAATCGCAAACTCCATGGCGACCTCGGCCCTCAGCCAGGAAGAGGAGCTTTACTGGCTGGCGTTGATGCTGGTTCCCAGCCTTGGCACCCGCACGGCGGGAAAACTGCTTGACCGCTTCCACACACCACAGACGATTTTCCGTTCGTCGCGGACCGAGCTCGAGGCCGCCGGCGTGGGCGGCGCCGTGGCGCAGTCCATCGTCAGCGGCTGCACCTTTGAAGACGCCGCCGCGCAGCAAGAAAAATTGCGGCAGGCGAGCGCATGGCTCGTGACCGTCAACGATCCGCGGTATCCGGCGCTGTTGCGGGAGATCTTCGACCCCCCAATTCTTTTGTTCGCTCGTGGCCGGCTCGAGTTGCTGCAATCGATTTCCCTCGGCGTCGTCGGCACGCGGCGGCCGACGCCCTACGGTCTGGCCGCCTCCGAGAGACTTTCTGCTGATCTGGCCCATGCCGGCCTCGCCATCGTCAGCGGCATGGCGCGAGGGATCGACAGCGCCGCACACAAGGGTACACTTGCCGCTGGCGGTGACACCATTGCGGTGCTCGGTTGCGGTGTCGACATCGTCTATCCTTCCGAGAATCGCAAGCTCGCCACAGAGATCGCCGCCAAAGGCCTGCTCGTTTCGGAGTTCCCGATGGGTGCGACTGCGTTTCCTCAAAACTTTCCCATTCGAAACCGCATCATCAGCGGCATGAGCGTCGGCGTGCTGGTGGTGGAAGGCGCACAGTACAGCGGATCGGCGATCACCGCCAAGCTGGCGATGGATCAGGGACGCGAGGTTTTTGCCGTGCCGGGCAACATCACGTCAAAGCTCAGCTGGGGGCCTAACCTGTTGATTAAGCAAGGAGCCAAGCTTATCCAGGACTGGAACGATGTGATCGCCGAGCTTCCGGCTGAATCCCGCCGGCATCTAATTGACAGAGGCAGGCAGCGCATCCTCGCTGAGGGAGAGGTTGCAACTTCCCGTACGAATCAGTCATCCTTGGTTAATAGCCTCGGTCCGGAAATCGGGCCGGTCGCCCGGCGCGCCCTCGACGCCCTGCAAGTGGATTCCGGCGTACATCTGGACAATCTGCTTGAAATTGTTCAGGATACGTCTACTTCGGAACTCATTGCGGCGCTGTTCGAACTCGAGATGCTGGGGCTGGTTCGTCAACTGCCCGGCAAGAACTTCGTAAAAGTGTGGTAACTTCATCTGGGTATTCGTCGATCATAAGGAACAGTGGCGTCTTCGGGCGCCCCATATTTGATCTATTAACATGGCAAAAGCTCTGGTAATCGTGGAATCGCCCACCAAGGCGAAGACCATCAACAAATACCTGGGCAAGCAGTACGTCGTCAAAGCTTCGCTCGGTCATATTAAAGATCTCCCCAAGAAAGATCTTGCGGTGGATGTGGAGAAAAGTTTCCGCCCTCATTACGAGATCATTGAAGGAAAAAAGAAGCTCATCAGCGAGCTCAAGCAAACCGCCAAGAAAGTCGACAACGTCTACCTGGCGGCTGATCCGGATCGTGAGGGAGAGGCGATCTGCTTCCACCTGCAGGAAGAATTGCAGGACAAGAAGAACGGCCCGCGCATCTTCCGGGTGATGTTCAACGAAATCACGAAGAAAGCCGTCCAGCAGGCGTTTGAAAAACCCGGCAAGGTGAATGTCAACCTGGTGGATGCGCAGCAGGCCCGGCGGGTGCTGGATCGCTTGGTCGGCTACAAGATTTCGCCGTTGCTGTGGGACAAGGTGCGGCGCGGTCTTTCCGCCGGCCGCGTGCAGACTGTTGCCCTGCGCTTGATCGTGGAGCGCGAACGCGAGATCCGTGCGTTCGTGCCGCGCGAGTATTGGACCATTGATGCCGAACTGGCGGCGAAGAAACCACCGCTCGTTATGGCGAGACTGGTCAAGATTAACGACCAGCCCGCCGAGATCGGGTCGCAGGCCGCTTCCGATGATGTACTCGCTCAGGTCGACGGCGCCGCCTACGTCGTGCGCTCGGTCGTCACCCGCGAGAAGAAGCGTAACCCGGTGGCGCCGTTCATAACCTCGACCCTGCAGCAGGAATCCTCCCGCAAACTGCGGTTCAGCGTCAAACGCACAATGATGTTGGCCCAGCGCTTGTATGAAGGTATTGAGATCGGCAAGGAAGGCGCGGTCGGGCTCATCACCTACATGCGTACGGATTCGACGCGCGTTTCCGATGACGCCTTGCGCGATGTGCGCGACCTCGTCCGCGAGCGCTATGGAAAGGAATTCCTACCCGAATCGGCCAACGTTTACAAATCTAAGAAGGACGCGCAGGACGCGCACGAAGCGATACGCCCGACCTCCATGGCATACGCGCCCGACGTGGTCGAGAAGTATCTGGCCGAAGACGAAATGAAACTCTACCGCCTCATCTGGAACCGCTTCGTGGCTTCTCAGATGATGCCGGCGCTCTTCGATCAGACTTCTATCGACATCGCGGCTAAGGGCAAGAACGGCCTCGACTACTTGTTCCGCGCCACCGGCTCCGTGCTCAAGTTTGAAGGCTTCCTCAAGGTCTATCAGGAGGGCAAGGACCAGACCGATGATGAAGATGAAGAGCTGAAACACCGGCTTCCCACGGTCGTGGAAGGGGAAACGCTGCGCTTCCGCGCCATCAAGCCGGAGCAGCATTTCACCGAGCCCCCGCCCCGTTACAACGAAGCCACGCTCGTCAAGAAGCTGGAATCGGACGGCGTGGGCCGCCCCTCTACTTATGCCTCGATCCTGTCCACCATTCAGGAGCGCGAGTACGTGAGAAAGGAAGGAGGGCGCTTCTACCCCACCGAGCTCGGCATGGTTGTGACCGACCTCTTGCTGGAAAGTTTCGACGACATCTTCGACGTGAAGTACACGGCGCGGATGGAAGAGGAGCTCGACGAAATCGAAGATGGCAAGCGCGACTGGCGTGAAGCCATGGCCGAGTTCTACGGCAAGTTCCAGAAAGACCTGAAACACGCCGAAAAGCACATGACCGACATCAAGCGGATGGAGAAACCTACCGACTTGACGTGCGAGAAGTGCGGCAAGCCCCTCGTGATCAAGTGGGGCAAGCACGGCAGCTTCATCGCGTGTACCGGCTATCCCGACTGCACCTACACGCGCGAGTTGACGGTCGACCTGCCGGATGTGGACAAGGTTGATCTCTCCGAGCAGGGCGACGAGGAATACTGCGAGAACTGTGGCCGCCCCATGGTGCTCAAGAAAGGCCGCTTCGGCACCTTCTTCGCGTGTACGGGTTACCCTGACTGTAAGACCACCAAACAGATCGGCGGCCAGCAGAAGAAACCCGATCAGCCACTTGATGAGAAGTGCCCGCAGTGCGGCAACAATCTGGTGCTCAAGACCGGCCGCTATGGCGAGTTCACCGCCTGCAGCAATTATCCGACCTGCAAGTATGTCAAGCAAAAGACCATTGGCGTGAAATGTCCCGAGTGCTCCGACGGTGAAGTGGTCGAGCGCCGGTCCAAGCGCGGCAAGACGTTCTACGGCTGCAGCCGCTGGCCGGATTGCAACTTCGTGGCCTGGGGCAAGCCGGTAGCCGAAAAATGCCCCGAGTGCGGCAGTCCTTACATGATCGAGAAATGGCTCAAAGCCGGGCCGGTCTGGCAATGCCCGAACGCCGAATGCAAGCACAAGCAGGACGCCCCGCAACCAGCCGAGCCCGTGCTGCAATCGTGAGATGATCGCGTCCGCAGCCGCTATAGTTTCGACACGGAACCGGGCCCAGAGGGCACCCCGTCAGGGAGTGGCGGCTCGTCCGCTATGAAGATCGCCCTTGTCACCGGCGCCGGCAGCGGCATCGGCCGTGCCGTCAGTATCGCCTTGCAAGCCGATGGCTATTGCGTCGTGCTAGCGGGCCGGCGTGCCGAAAAACTGATCGAAACCGCGGCGGGCGCGAAGCCCGCTGGCGGCGAAATGTTGGCCGTTCCCACCGATATCAGCCAGCCGGAGCCGGTCCGCGCCCTATTCGCCAAAACCAGGCAGGCATTCGGCCGCCTCGATCTGCTGTTCAATAACGCCGGTCTAAGCGCTCCCGCTATCCCAATGGAAGATCTCACCTTCGAGCAATGGAATACAGTGGTTGGCGCAAACCTGACCGGCGCTTTCCTCTGCGCTCAGGAAGCCATCAAGATGATGAAGGCTCAGGACCCGCGTGGCGGCCGCATTATCAACAACGGCTCCTTATCCGCTCACGTCCCGCGCCCCAACTCGGTGCCCTACACCGCCACCAAGCATGCTATGACCGGCCTGACCAAATGCATTTCGCTCGACGGCCGCCAGCACAACATCGCCTGCGGCCAGATCGATGTCGGCAACGCCGTCACTGAAATGACCGAGCGCATGAGCAAAGGCGTGCCGCAACCCAACGGCACCCGCATGGTCGAAGCTCGCATGGACGTAAAACACGTTGCCGATGCCGTGCTTTACATGGCCAATCTGCCGTTAGACGCCAACGTCCAGTTCCTGACCGTGATGGCGACTACTATGCCGTTTGTCGGAAGAGGCTAAGCGGCGGAAGTCCCCGGCATTCGATTACTTCTCTCCCGGCCGCTTTAACGTCGGAGCTTTGCGCTTGGGAGTCGGCTGCTGTTCGCCGCTGCTATCGGCCTTCTTCTCCTCCTCCTCCACCGCTTTCTTGGCGTCCGGGTCGGTCTGCGCACCCAATTGCTCCAGCTCTTTCTTCTCGCGCGTCTCTCGCGCTTCCACGTCCCGGCTCCGCTTTCCCAGGTCCGCCTGCGACGCTTCCAGGCTGTCTTCGGTGGTTTCGATCGCCTGCTTGAGCGCAAAGTCGTACCGCGACAAGTCCTTCGGCTGGCTGCTTTGGATCTTTTGCAGGATCGGCAGTGTCTGTTTTTCTGCCGCTACTACCGCCTCCAAACCCAGCTTGACCTCCGCCTTCCGCAGCAGGGCGTCGTCGGTTACATCGTCGATCGCATCGAGAATCTTCGAGTAATCCTCTAGCGCGTCGTGCATCAACAGCGACCGCCCGGGCTTATCTTTGGAAAATACGTTCTGCACCAGTTCCACCCGCTGCCTGGCGAATTTGGCATACAGCTTCAAGCGATCCACTGGATCCTGCGCCTCTTTGATCTGATCGATCTCATCGGCGTTCAGAAAGTCGCGCTGCGCAAACAGCGGCGCGGCAAGCAGCAAACACCAGATCGCGGTCTTCATTTTTTCTTCCTACCCTCCATCAGTCCTGTCAGAAGGTCGTCGTGCACTTGCTGAATCTTCGCCTTGACGCCGTCGAGGCTCGCCCGGTCGTTATAACTCATCTCGCGCTGAAAATCATCCAGCTTCCGGCCCAGCTCGCGAGTCGCCATCTCGGCTTGCTTGAAATACTTGGGACTCTTACGTGGGTTCTTGCCGGTTTCCGTCAGCGAGTTGTAGGCCAGTTCCACCGATTCCTCCAGTTCCTTCACTTTCGTTGCCGTGTCTGGAGTATTTCCGGCGCGGTACGCTTCCCGGGCCTCCTTCAGCGCTGTGTCCGCATTCTCCAGCGCCAGTTTCGATCGTTTCTCCAAGTTTGGTTCGGCGTGCGCCTGGTCCAACTGCGCCCCGGCCACGCCCGTCCCGGCAACCCACAACAGGAGCGCGCCCCACCTCATCGCCCGCGTACCGCTCACCGTTTTTCCAACTCCTTCTGCAAAAGCTTGGCCCGTTGACGCGCTTGGAACTCCTGGTCGGGGTTCTTCCCCTGACTCAACGACAGGAACTGCTGATACGCTTCCAGTGCTGGCTTGGTCTGGTGCAGCCGGTCCAGCGCCAGCGCGCGGAAAAACACATTCCCCGCGCCGTTTTCTCCCAGCTGCCGTGCGTGTTCCAGCGCCGACAGGGCCGCCGGAAAATCTCCCGCCAGGTACAGGACTCCCCCCAGTTCATCCCAAACCGGCCCCGCATCGGCCTTCAGCTTGGCGGCTTCGGTGAATTGCTTCGCGGCGGCGCTGTACTGCTTCTGGTCCCGCAGCGCCCGTGCGTACATCAGCCGCAGATCGTAGTTCCCAGGCTCGCCGCTTACAGCTTGGTCCAGCAACGGCACTGCCTTTGCACCCTGATTGCTGAATACGTACGCAGCGGCCAACGCAGCGCGGTTGGCCTGCGTCGGAGATTGATCGTACGCCTGTTCCAGGCGCGGAACCGCTTCGCCATATTGCTTCGATTCGATCAGGAGTGTCCCGAGATGTTCCTGTGCCGCCGCGTTACCGGGAAACTGCCGGTAGAGCGCGATCGCCTCCGCATACTGTTTCTCTTTCTCGAATAGCGAGGCCAATTCAAGCAGCGAATCGCGGTACTCGGGGTCGATCTCCGCGGCCTGCCGGAATTGCGGCGCGGCATCGGCTAGCTTACCTTCGGCTGCGAGTGCGCGCCCCAGTCCCACGTGAGCGCCTGCCGACTTGCCGTCCACCTCCAGTGCCGCGCGGTAGCTCTGCTCGGCCCTCGCGGCATCGCCCGTTCCCAATTGAGCTTCTGCCAGGTAAAACCGCGGGCGGAATTCACTTGGCTTTTGGGCGGCGGCGGCCTCCAGCAGCGCCAGTGCGCCCGCCGGCTCCTTCTGACGCAGTAGCAGAATCCCTGCGTTCAGTTGCGCCTGATACAATCCCGGTTTCAGTTCCAGAGTCTTCTTGTATTCTGCAATGCCTTCCTGATCGCGGTTGAGAAAACTGTAGGCCAGCGCCAGGTTGAAATGCGCCGTGTAATCGGCGGGATCGCCTGCAATCGCTTTGGTGAAGGCTTGAGCGGCGGCTTCGTAGCGGCCCTCCTCGAGCGCCTTCATGCCGTCGGCCTCGAATCCGGCACTTTGGAAGAACAACAGCGCGGCCATCGCCCACATACTTGAATTTTAGATCGGCGGACGCCCTCGCGCAGGTGGGGGGCCTGTTAGCGCTGCTGCTGCAGCAGGCGCTCGAATTTCTCGCGCTGGTCCGGAGTCAAGACCTGCTCCACGCGCGACTTGCTATCGCTGAGCACGGTCCGGTAATACTGCCAGAAATCGTTCAGGATCGATTGAACCTGCTCCGCCTGCGACGGCGTCAAGCTCAGTTCCTTCTGCAACTTCCCGAATTCCAGCGTCCGTCCCTGCGGCGTGTCAAATCCAGGCTGGTGGAGGCGCGTATGGACGCCTAGGTTCATCGCCAGCGCCCCCGCTGCCGCTCCGCAAAGAAACATCAACCCCAGGATCAGTACCGCAGCGCTCTGCCGGTTCCAGCCCCGCCGGATGGGCGGGCGATCCAGAAGGTTAGTGGTCATAGGAGGTCAGCGTGACCAGCATGTTGTCCGGAGCCGGAGCCGAATCAAACGCGGGGGAATCCTGCTGCGCCATGATCGTTTCCGGGGACGGACCCGCTGAGTACGCCGTTTCCCGCGATACCAGATACGTGCCGAGCACCGCCAGCGTCAGCAGGCAGGCGAACACCAGGCGCCGCCCAAATGCCAGATCCAACCCGAACAGGTTGGCCAGCGTGGGCGCCGCCGTCTGCTGTTCCACCTCTTGCACCACACGGGCGTAGAATCCGGGACTCGGGACCACCGCTTCTTCCGAACGCAGAGAACCGAATAATTCCGAGACTTCCTGCATGCTTCGGATCTCGCCGCGACACAGATCACAGCTCTTTAGGTGTGCCTCGATTTCTCGTTGAGCCACCGGGTTCAGCGTTCCCGATAGGTACTCCTCAAGGCTTTGCATCACTACCGCATGCATATCGTTCTTCCCTTAACAAGTGCTACCTATACTACAATGCTTTCCACTCCTCTTGCGGGTCTTTTTTGCCGTCACCGGCCGCCCGCTCGGAGGCCTTACGACACTTTATCCTGCGACCAGTCCCGGGGCTCGATCCAGACGTTGCGCGGCCTTCACCAGCTTCTGCCGCGCGCGGAACAGCTTCACCTTCACCGTGTTCTCATTCATCCCGGTCTTGGCCGCCAGTTCCTCCACGGAAAATCCCTCAACTTCTTTTAAAATCAATAACATGCGTTCTTCTTCGGAGACGCGGGTCAAGAGCTTCAAAACATAGTCCCGCTGCGCCAGACTCGAATCGGCCGGCATCTGCCGCTCCACGGCCGGATCCGTGTTTTCCACCCGCCTCACTTCGTCCTCGCTCAAGTCGCTTTCGTAAACCAGGCGGCGTACCTTCCGTTTCCGCAGGTAGTCGAAGCACTCATTAACTGTGATCTTGTAGATCCAGGTAATCAGAGAACTGCGGAAATCGAAGTTCCGGAGGGATAGGTAAACCTTCGCAAATACTTGCTGCGCAATGTCTTCCACGTCGTTGCGCTGGCGCACGATGCCGTGGATGATCGAGAACACCTTGGACTGGTACCGTTCTACGATCTCGCGAAATGCCGCTTCCTCGCCAGCTTGCGCCCGCTGGACCAACGCGCCTTCCGGGGTGTTCTGGTAATCCACTCTTGATTTCGCCGCAGCCTTAGCACCAAAGGCGGGGAGTGGTAGCGCGCCGATCAGCGTTCCCATACACCGCTTCCGACGCAAACCACTCGATTTCGGTTTCGCTTAGCCTGCGGTTGTCACTTCCTGAAAGATAACACAGACTCGTAGTGAACCCCATTTGTTCCCCTCGATGCCCATTTTTCGCGACTTGGCTGTCCTGGGACTCATCTAACTGACCAGGATGCGGAGCCGAAGGGTCCTGATTGTATAATGGATGTACTAAGGTTCAGGCAACAAGGAGTTCAAAAACGCATGGTTCAATTAACCGAAAGAGCAGTGGGCAAGGTCAAAGAAATTATGGCCAGCCAGGATCCCGCGCCTAACGGCCTGCGGATTGCAGTCGTTGGCGGCGGTTGTTCCGGCTTCAGCTACTCGATGGCCTTCGAGAACCAGCCCAATATGCTGGATAAGACCCTCAGTTATGAAGGTTTGAAGGTCTACGTGGATCAGGCCAGCCTCCTCTATCTGGACGGCGCCGAGGTCGACTACGTCGAGACGCTCGAAGGCTCCGGCTTCAAGTTCAACAATCCGAACGTCAAATCTACCTGCGGCTGCGGCAGCTCTTTCCAGGTCTAGGTTTTCTTCCTTGCTCCTTGGCGGCGCCCCGTAGTCGGGCGGGGCGCTGCGCCTTGCCCCGCCGGAACAGCCACACGGTTCGTTGCGATTTATAACATACTAAACCTATGTCCGATCCTGCCGCTCGTCTGGCTCGCGACGCGGCTTTCGCCTCGGCCCTGATGATGGCCTGGCAGGTTTCTTCCAAAACCATCCGGGACAGTCTCTTCCTCACCGCCTTCGATGCACGCGCCTTACCCGCCATGGCCGGAAGCGCCGCTGTGTGCGCGGTCTTATTTGCCGTTCTGAGCGCCAAGATTCTCCACCGGTACGGTCCCTTCCGCGTCATCCCCGCCGGCTACCTGTTGAGCGTGGGGCTGCACGGAGCCGAGTGGCTGCTCCTTCCCGCCTTCCCTCGTCCCGTTTCCGCGCTGATCTACCTGCATGTGGTGGCGCTGGGATCGGTGCTGCTGTCCGGATTTTGGGCGCTGGCCAACGAGGCTTTCGACCCTTTGGAGGCCCGCCAGAAATTCGGCCGGATCGCGGCCTACGGCACGTTGGGCGCCATCGGTGGCGGCCTGGTCGTTGGTGAAGTCGCGGCATTTTTTTCCAATACCGCCGTCCTTGGTTTTCTTCTCGTTCTCCAACTCGCCTGTGGCGCGGTCTTGTTGCGGTTTCCCCGGCCCAGATCGAGAACCGTCCAGCAGGAGATTCCGCCCTTAACAAGAACTCTCGCCGGGGCGCCTTATTTGTTGCAGGTCGCGGGCTTGGTCGCCCTGGTCAATCTGGCGGCGGCGGCGCTCGACTTCCTGTTTAAGCAGCAGTCGCAAACGCACATCGGCAGGGGTGTGGCGCTAACCAAGTTTTTCGCCATGTTCTGGGTCATTACGTCCGTAGGGAGTTTCTTGGCTCAGATCAGCGCCAGCCGCTACTGGCTGAACCGGTTCGGCCTCGGCCGCACGGTAGCCACCCTGCCCGTCGGCGTCGCTGGCGCGAGCCTGCTGGCCTTGGTTTCGCCGGGCGCGGTGGTCCTCGGCTTAACGCGCGCGCTGGAACAGGTGCTGCGGGGATCTCTGTTCCGCTCCGGATATGAGCTGTTCTACGCCCCCATGCCGGATGCCGAGAAACGATCGGTGAAATCGGTGATCGACATTGGCGCCGACCGAGCCGGCGACGGCACCGGTTATGCCCTTGTCCAACTGATCCTCGGATTGCCGCCCGCCGCGGTGCCGTACTGTATTTTGCTCGTCGTGGGAGCGGTCTCCGCGATTGCAGCCGGGCTGTCGTTCCGTCTCGACCGCGTTTATTCCCTCGTCATCCAGAAAAACCTGGCGAGCAATGCCGCCGACCTGCGGCCGGCTCCGGTTGAGGATTTCTCGAATACGGTGGTCTTCAAAGGAGTGCCTGGCGCGGCGGCTCTACCCCTGGAATCCGGCTTGACCGACACGCAGATGCATCAGCTTACCGAGTTGCGCTCCAGCGACCCACGCCGCGTCAAAGAAGCACTCCGCGCCATGGGAATGCTCGACCCCATTCTGGTGCCGCAAGTGATCCGTCTGCTCGGTTCCGACAGCGTCTGCCGCGCGGCGCACTCGGCCTTAGCGCGCAACACGTTTCGCATCGCCGGCCAATTAGCCGACTCGCTCCTGGACGAGTCCCTCGATTATTCCGTGCGCCGTCGCATTCCCCGTCTCCTGGCGACGTGCGACGCGCATCGCGCCTGGGACGGCCTGTTCGAAGGCCTGAATGACCCGCGATTCGAGCTGCGCTTCCGCTGCAGCCGTGGGTTGGAATCCATGCTGCAGCGCCATCCGGAGTTCCGGCCCGATCCCGCCGTCGTCTATCTCATCATCGAACGTGAATTGGGTGTCAGCCGCAGCATCTGGAACGGCCGCCAACTGTCCCTCGCCGCAGTGGAGGACGACGCCAGACCAGCCTCGGATCAGTTGTCGCAAGAGGGCTCCTCCCACAGCTTGGCGCATGTATTCGCGCTGCTCGGGCTGGTCTTGCCCCGCGAGGCGGTACGCACGGCCTTCCGTGCCCTGCACACCGACGACCGGCGGCTGCGCGCCCTCGCCGTCGAGTATCTGGGCAGTTCGCTGCCGCGCGAAATCCGCGATCGCCTCAGCGAGCGGATTGACCTTCCGGCCCGCCCGCAGGTGCCGAGAGACTCCAGTTCGAACACGCCGGCACGGCTCGCACAGGAAGACCAGAAAGCCAAGGGCACAACCGGTTAACGGCCAGCGAAGCGCCGAGGGCAGCGAGGATGCCGCGTTGCTGCCCATCCCACCAACAAGGGCTGTTTCAGCGACCGCTTTTCGGACCCGTCTGAGCTCTTTGTTTCGGTGGCCGGGAATTCAATTCCGATCGAGAAGATTCTGATAGATCTTGACCGAACCGATTGCTTTGGAGCGGTGACAGTGCACGATGTGACAACGAAGCCGGAACTCTCCACCGATGATTTGCAATCAGAGCTAGCAGATCACGATTCGAAGGCCGACCCGTACCCACTGCCAATCGGATCGTGTCGGGTTGCACTATAAAGCCCGTTCGCAAGACGCAAGCTTTGGGCATCAGTGTGGTCTGGGGCCACGCACAGGCCGTGTCAAGCATGCTCGTTCCACGGCGCGATGAACAGCCATGATCTGCTGGTAAACATAAAGCAGGCTGGAGATCGGATCGGCGTGGCCAGCAAGGTTCTCGCGACTGACCCGAAGGGCGGCTTCGAACTGGTGGAAACGCCAATGGGGTGGTTTTGGACGACACGAAACGACCGGTTCCTGAAGTTCACACTCGGTGAGGAACAACTGGAAATCTACCCGGGCGATGACGTCGGAGTTCGCCCGGGCGATGTGGTTCTGGATTGCGGGGCGAATGCGGGCGGATTTACGCGGACAGGCCTTAAGCGGGGAGCGAAGCTGGTCGTCTTGATCGAGCCGGATCCCGGCACCGCGGAATGCCTGCGGCGCAATTACGGGCGCGAGATCGGAGAAGGCCGCGTACTCGTGGTACAGAAAGATGTTTGGGACCATCCGGACGTGCTGGAACTGGCCGAAGGTGATGACTGCAATACGACTGGCGACAGTTTCGTGTTCGGGCTCAACCAGAGAGTAGAGTTCACTCCCCGGTGTGCGCGTTCCGAAAAATACGGGTTCTCGCTTTGTGAAACGACGGAATCCTGGGCTCCAACGCGTCCGACGATACTCGGATCTTGAACCGCCCCGCGCTGTTCAGGCAGTCCGTCCGGATGGTTTCGTGGATTCAGCCCAGCAGGGATCATAGCAACTCCTTCGGCCGCAGCGGCCACGTCCGATTGGCCCCCAACTTCTCGCTGGCTGCTTCTCCCAGAGCTAGCTCTACTGTGCGGAGGACCGAAGCAATGATTGCGCGATCCTCACGTGATGGTGAGGATTTGGGGATGGCTTCCTGGAAAATATGAATGCCCGTATCACTCCAAACATGTACCTCGAATGCAGAATCGATCTCGTCTGCGAGCACCTCAACGTGAAACGGATATTGAGCCTCAGGCCATCGGAGAACTATTTCGGCACGCAGCCGCTCTTGCAGGTCATGGTCACCGAGAAATACACTTCGAGTCCAACGTATCATGCAACCACCAAACTTCTTCCCCGCGCCTCGAAACGGATTGCAGAAAAATAATTCGTCACTCCGCAGTCCTGTTCTGAGTGTGAAGATGCGCAACTTAGTCAAGTTGCCGTAGAAGTCTTGTGCCGCGTCACCCATCCTCCGCATCAAAGCGATGCCATTTCACCCCAATCCGGTTGAGCTATAACCTCGAGCAGGGCATCATGCGAGATCATGGACCTCCGGGGGGCCAGCGCACAGTGGACTATACGGCCATCATCAACGTTTTCCGGACGCACGTCGAGGCAATCGACCGGACTACTGCGCAGCTCGAATCCCTAAACCCCCGGCATGGCGCACCGCAACCGTAACCAAAGAGGCACGCCTGGAGTCCCACTTCCTGAGAGCCTTGTGGCACCCACTGGATTCGTGCTTGAAAGACTACGATAGGCAAGAAAGGTTTACGAGAAAACCGCAAGGAGACGAGGCCGCGGCGCGAGGCAAGAACTACATAACGCCGAGCGGCCTGCAGCGCCTCAAAGATGAGCACCGGTTTCTGCTTACCAGGGAACGCCCGGCCGTGACGAAGGTGGTGGCTTGGGCTGCGAGCAACGGCGATCGCAGTGAGAACGCCGACTATCAGTACGGCAAGCGGCGGCTGCGCCAGATCGATGGGCGGATTCGCTTTCTCACGAAGCGAATCGATGCCGCGGAAGTGGTGGACCCGGAAAGT
>Ga0126371_10000863_pt1 | contig 25400 bp, 16 predicted proteins | sample PanSoiMetaPlot_4_FD_110145 | JGI IMG/M metagenome (GOLD analysis project Ga0126371, IMG submission 110145) | Tropical forest soil microbial communities from Panama - MetaG Plot_4 | ecosystem: Environmental > Terrestrial > Soil > Tropical forest > Bulk soil | place: Panama | collected 2016-02-17 | reverse complement strand
GAAGAAGTCGAAGTTCTCAGCGATGACCGCATTATTGTGCGGAGGGAGGAGGGCAAGGGAACGGCGGGACGTTCGACCGACGATTGCGCGGAGACTTTAGGGATTCTTCGACTCCATGACCGCTCGGCTTCGCCGATCGATCATTCCGCTCAGAATGACAAGAAGTGCAAGATGCGCATGTACGGCACGCCTTGGCACGGCGAAGCCATGTTTGCCTCGCCCCACAGCGCGCCGCTGTCGCGCATTTTTGTTCTCGAGCACGGCCACGGAAACGTCATCACGCCGCTCTCCACTAGCCAAGCCGTTGTCGAGTTATTTGCCAGGAGTTTTGTGCCATTTCACCGGCACGAGTATGTCGAATCGGCGCTCGTCTTTCTAGAGGAACTCGTCGACGCGGTCCCAGTATACCGATACGCATTCGAGCCGGACCAGCGCGCGGTAGACAAGATTCTCGACTTCCATGATTGAAAACGGAGCGGGCTCGCAACTGTTTGCAGAGGTCGTCCGCCCACTTTTGGGGCAAGGCTTGAGCGTGCGCTTTCAGGCGCGAGGAGCCAGTATGTCTCCAGCGATACGTGACGGAGAGATCGTTGAAGTGATCCCCGCCATCGTTAGCGAATTGCACAAAGACGATATCGTCCTTGCACAGACGAACCACGGATTTCGTCTTCATCGGATTGTACTGGCCGATCACTCGAAAGATCGCTTCGTGACACGCGGCGATTGCGGACATGAAAACGATCCAGACTTGACGGGAGCACAGATTCTTGGGCTCGCTCGGGCCAAAGAAGTGCGACTAGGACGAAATTTCGTGCGAGCCAACTTCCGGGGAGTTGGCGGCTGGATGCTGCGGTGTGCGGCGCGCGCACAGTATTTGACCAGCAAACTGCTCCACAGGCCCTGAAGCTTTGCGTCGAGCTCGGTCGTTCACTTGCATTGGAGTCATCGGTTTCAGCTCTTTCTGCGTATCTGCGGTTTCCTCCGCTGTATACAAACCGGCCCAATAACTTCCCCCCGAATCATTCCAGGCAAAGGCTGAGTCTGGCTTCCGTGGCCGATTTCCTTCCGCTTCTTGAAATGTGGCCCACCCTGTTCTGTGAATCCCGCGGCGGTAGGTGACGAAGAGGTGCTGAAGTTACCCCCGTAATGGTTACCGAATTACGAAAGGACGATATCGTTTTAGCAAAATCTTAGATTTCCGGCTTTCTCCGGATGCTCCTCGATCCTGCGTGCGGGATTGGTCGTCACGCGCGGTGAATGCGAACGAAGGATCTATCCGGCACTCGAGCGGAAGCAAATCCTTGGCATCGCTCGCGCCAGGGCGGTTAGGACGAAATGTCGTGAATGGAAGATTAAAGGCCGTGAGTGGGCGGACGCCGATGTCCGCGGCGCGGGCAAACTATTTCCCAACGAAGTTGTTGCGTAAAGCTGCAGTCAGTATTCGTTCGTCTTTATTGCTTCTTCTTGCTCTCTTCCTTATTGCTGGCTCTTCACGCGCACAGGTCTTGGTAGATGCCACCACCTCGGCGAACAACGAACTTACCGGCGCTGGAACCTTCAACCTAAATTTCACCCATACGACGACTGCGACAGCGAACCGGCTTCTCGTCGTTGGGGTGTCGATGAACATCACGAATTCGACTGGCAGCGTCGTTACCGGAGTGACTTATGGCGGCACTGCGCTCACTTCAATCGGAGCACACAACGACGCCGGCAACACCCGCCGCGTCGAGATGTGGTATCTGTTGAACCCTGCCTCGGGAACGAACGTAGCCGTAAATGTATCCGTAAGTATTCCCACGGCAGGGGCGACTACGGGAGTGGTTGCCGGAGCGACCACATTTACGGGCGTTGACCAGACCATGCCCCTGGGAACGTTTGTTACAGCTGAGGGTGCAGCCGGAAGCAGCGCGCAGGGGAATGTAGCGGGTGTTGTCAACGGAATGATTCTGGATACAGTCGCCACCGGTGGCGATCAGGCGGTCACACCGTATGGACCGCAGGTACAGCAGTGGAATGCGAATACGGTCTCGGGAACGGATCCTCCCGCCGTGGCTGGAGTCGGCAGTAGCCGTACGGGCGCTCCCAGTGTGCCGATCGCCGAGACTTTCAGCGGAACCTCCAATTGGTCGTACGCCGCGCTTTCTATTAACCCGAGCACCGCTGACCTCGCTGTCACGACCAGCGTCAGCGCCGTAGCTCTCGGGCAGAACTCTACCTACAACATCACAATCACGAACAACGGTCCGTCGGCCGCCAACAACGTTACGCTGGCTGACACCTACAACGCGGCCAACCTTTCACTGGTTTCATACACGCCAAGCACCGGCACGACTTGCACCAATACCGCGACGACGATCAACTGTACGCTCCCGACGCCGTTTACCAGCGGCGCCGTGGCAACGGTTGCAGTTGTTGTGTCGACTACCGCTGCCGGGTTTTATCCAAACATAGCGAACATCACGGACTCCGGTACGCCGCCTGACCCGAACACAGGAAACAACTCCTACGTCGCCCTGGCACCAGTGGTGAGTATAGTCTGCGGCACGAACACGCTAAGCGGCGGGGGCACTCTAACTGGCACGATCAACACCTTCTGGCCAGGAAACGGCAGCGTCGCAAAAGGTGCGACCTCCATTCCACTTGGCGCCACGCGTGGCGCTGGAGGGACGATCGCTGCCGGAAGCCTGCTCCTCGTTATTCAGATGCAGGATGCCAGCATCAACACCTCGAACTCTGTCCAGTACGGAAACGGCAGCACTGGTCAGGGATTCACCACGATCAACAACGCAGGCAATTATGAATTTGTGACGGCAACGGGTCCGATCGCGGGCGGAAATTTGCCGATCACGGGTGCTGGACCCGGTGGCGGATTGGTCTTCGGTTATACCATTTCCGCTTCCACCGCCACGAAAGGAATCAGCACATACCAGGTCGTACTGGTGCCGCAATACACGTCTGCGACATTAGGAAATCTCACGACCGTTTCGTGGAACGGAACTACAGGTGGAATTATCGCGCTCGACATTGCCGGCCAACTGAACCTGGGGGGTGGCACTGCGGTTGTCGACGGCATGGGGTTCCGCGGCGGCGCTGGCATGCAGCTAACTGGAAACGGCGCGGGCTCCAACACGGACTTTCAGTTCCCCGGACCTGCAAACTACGGCGGTGTCGCTGAAGCTGGAGTCGACGCACCGAAAGGCGAAGGCGTTGCCGGCACTTCCAAATTTGTCGAGTACAACAACACCTACAACCGTACGATCAATGGCGTCGGCTATCCCAGTGGTACTGGGGGAACAGATGGCAGCATGGCTCGTGGTGCGCCGGGCAATGCAGGAGGTGGAGGGACCGATTCAAACTCTGCAGCAAATGATCAAAACGCGGGTGGAGGTGGTGGCGCAAACGGGGGCAGCGGTGGCTTCGGCGGAGACTCGTGGAATACGAACCTGAGCAGCGGTGGCGAGGGTGGCGCTCCATTTCCAGCGACGATCGATCGCATCGCCATGGGCGGCGGAGGCGGTGCTGGAACCAGGAACAACTCCAACGGCGATAACCAGGCCAGCAGTGGATCGGCGGGCGGCGGAATCATCTTTATCCGCGCCGACAGCCTGACCGGGACCGCAACTCTGACGGCGAATGGCGCCGACTCTTACAACAACACGGCGAATGATGCCGGTGGAGGAGGTGGAGCGGCCGGAACGATCGTCGTTCTTTCCGCCAACGGAGGCGAGAGCGGGCTGTCACTGCAGGCTGACGGTGGCAACGGCGGCAATGCCTGGGCAACGCGACCCTACAACTTGGCAGACCGTCACGGACCAGGCGGCGGAGGTGGCGGTGGCGTCGTGTTCGTTTCAGCGACTGCAGCCAGCATCAGCGTCAACGGCGGTTCGCCGGGCCTAACGCTGAATCCCGGAGTTCCGTACGGAGCAACGTCCGGTGGGGCAGGAACAAGTGCGACGAATGCCACGCTCGGACAGGTCACCGGGATTCAGTCTGCTTCGTTGTGCACGCCTGACCTGACCTTGACGAAAAGTCACACCGGCATCTTTACCCGAGGCTCAGCCGCCACCTACACGATCGCCGTTTCCAACGTGAGTCCGTACGGTGCCACCACGGGCGTGGTCACGATGAATGACACGCTACCGCTGGGCATCAGTCCGACCAGCGCTAGCGGAACTGGCTGGAGTTGCTCGATCTCGGGCCAAACAGTGAGCTGCACGCGTTCCGATGTGTTGGCCGCAGGTGGTGCGTACCCGGCGATTACGCTGAATGCGCTGGTGGCACAGTCAGCGCCCGCCACTTTGACCAACGTTGCGACGATCAGCGGTGGCGGCGAAGCAGACTTTACCAACGACAGTGCTACTGACGTCGCGATTGTGGGCTCGAGTGCCGACATGGCAGTCACGGATGCCGCATCACCAAATCCAGTGGCGAGCGGCGGCAACATTACCTATACAGTTGTAGCAACCGATAACGGCCCGAGCGCGGCCGACAATGCCACCGTCGTGATTCCGGTTCCAAACAACACAACTTTCGTTTCGGCCGCGACCCCTTCCGGCTGGAGTTGCTTGACGCCGCAGCCGAACAATGGCGGCAATGTTATGTGTACAAATGCGAACATGGTGGGGTTGAGTTCGGCCACCTTCTCGGTAGTGGTAAAGGTGAATCCTGGCGTTGCCAACGGAACGGTGATCACTGGAACAGCGAGCGTGAGTTCGTCCGTGATTGATCCAAACTCAGCGAACAACACGGCGACTGTGGCAACGGTTGTCGGCGGTACTCTGCCAGACCTGACGGTGACGAATACCGCTTCGCCCAATCCAGTTCAGGCAGGGAACAACATCACTTACACGCAGGTGGTGACGAATACGGGCTCGAGTGCCATCACGAATGGAACGTTCAGCGAGGCGACACCGGCCAACACTTCATTTGTTTCGATCACTCCGCCCGCCGGTTGGGTCTGTACGGGATTCCCGGCGAGTCCCTGCACGGCTACGACGGTTGCCGCGGGTACCTCAGGAACATTTACGGTTGTCTACAAGGTGGCTGGCGGCACCGCTGCCGGCACAATCATCACCGACACAGCGACGGTGAATGCCTCGAATCAGTCCTACGGTGCCAACTCCGCGACAGCAACGGATGTGCTCGGGACAGCAACTCAAGCCGATGTAGCGCTCAGTACGGCTGCTAGCCCGGCTGGTGGCGTGTATGCCGGGAATTCAATCACCTATGCGCAGACGATCGCGAATAACGGCCCGGCCTCGGCGACGGGAATTCAGTTAATAGAACCTACTCCGACGAATACGACATTCGAGTCAGTGCTGGCTCCGTCGGGGTGGACGTGCACGGCACCGCCGGTTGGGTCCACTGGAAACGTGGTTTGTACAGATTCGGCCATCCTTGCTTCAGGAAGCGCTGCGGACATCGTGATTGTGGTAAACGTACCTGCAACCGTACTGGGCGGCACGATCACGGCGAATTCCTCGGTCACGGCTGCAACGTCCGACCCGAATTCGAGCAATAACACAACCACAGTGATTGTCGGAGTCGGTGATCGTTGCGATCTCACGGTAACGAATACGGGAAGTCCGAGTCCCGTCACGGCCGGCAGCAACATCACGTACACACAGGTTGTCACCAATAATGGCCCGAGCAATTGCACCACGGCGACGCTCAGCGAACCGACGCCGGCAAACACCACTTTCGTTTCGGTCGCAGTAGTAACGACGGGGGGAGGCACGTGGACTTGCCCCAACAGTGGTCCCGTGTCCTGCACAAATCCGAGCGTACCGCCGGGTTCCACCGGCACCGTTACGGCGATCTACAAAGTGAACGCTGGAACAAGCGCTGGAACAATCATTTCCGATACGGTGACCGTAGCTTCGGCAACCAACGAAACCAACACGAGCAACAACATCGCAACGGTGAATATCGCCGTCACCTCAGGGACTCAGGCCGACCTTAGTGTTACGAATTCGGGCCCGAGTTCAGTGACAGCTGGGACAAACCTTGTCTACACGCAGACGGTTACTAATGCCGGCCCGGCTGCGGCGACTACGCCGAAGCTGATTGAAACACTGCCGGCGGGCACCACGGCCGTATCTCTGACTGGTCCCGCTGGATGGACTTGCGTGTTGGGGACCCTGACATGCACCGATGGTGCGAACCTGGCAGCCAATACGACCACCACGGCATTCACATTTACAGTATCTGTGCCGTCGACGATCGCCCAAGGAACAAACCTCACACAGATGGATACGGTTAGCTCGACAACAGGTGATCCGAATAGCGGCAACAACAGCGCTACGGTAGGCACTTATGTCATCGACTCGGCGGACCTTTCGGTAACGAACACCGCGGCGCCGATTCCGGTAAGAGCAGGCAACAACATCACATACACACAGGTCGTTACCAATAGTGGACCGAGCACGGCGACGAGTGTGAGCCTGACGGAAACGTTGCCGGCGAATACGACCTCCGTGTCGCTGACAGGCCCGGCCGGTTGGACGTGCACGGTGGTCACTTTGACTTGTACCGATCCGAGTCTGGCGCCCGGCAGCGCGACGATCACGTACGTTGTTACGGTAACCGCGGGGACTCCGGCGGGAACTGCGATCAACCAAACGGCGAGTGTGACCTCTTCAATTACAGATCTGAATACCGGGAATAATACGGCCACGGCCTCTGATGTTGTGGCATTGGCGACGCAAGCCGACTTGGTCGCGACCAACACAGCGACTCCGACCTCGGTTTCCGCTGGAAGCAACGTTACGTATACGCAAACCGTTAAGAACATCGGCCCCGCGGCTGCCACAGGCGCAAGCATCACAGAAGTGACGCCGCCCAACACCACATTCCAGTCGATGACACCTCCGGCAGGATGGACTTGCGGAACACTTCCTCCTGTGGGTGGTACAGGCACGATCACGTGCACCGACGGCTCCAATCTGGCTGTGAACAGCACTGCCAGCTTCACGCTCCTGCTGCAAGTGAATTCGAACACCGCATCAGGTACAAACATTACGAATACCCTTACGGCGAACGCGACGAACATCGTCCCGAATCTCACGAACAATAGCGCGAGCGCAACTGTGATCGTTGCGAACGCGAATTCAGCCGATGTGATAATCGTGAAAAGTGCGTCGCCGAATCCTGTAATCGAAGGAACTCCGCTTACCTACTCGCTGGCTGTGACGAATAATGGTCCGGCAACGGCGGCAAACGTAACGGTCACCGACACTCTGCCTTCCACGGTGATTTACCTGTCGGCTACCACGACCCAAGGTGCCTGTTCAGAAGCGGGCGGCACCGTGACTTGTTTGCTGGGAACAATGGCGAATGCCGGGACCGCGACTATCTCGATCCTTACGATCCCGACTCAGCCAGGGGTCATTTCCAATATGGCGAACATCACGGCGGACCAGACCGATCCGAATCTGTCAAACAATACATCCACGGTGTCTGTGACGGTTTTACAGCCAACGCAGATCAAGTTACTTTCTTTCTCTGCGCATTACGTCACCGAGAAGACCGGAAGGCAACATGTTCTACTCACCTGGAAAACGGGCAGAGAGTCCCACAATCTTGGTTTCCATGTGTATCGCGACTTGAACGGAAATAAAGTCCGTATGAACCCGTCGCCGATTGCGGGCTCCGCGCTGCTAATGACGGGAGCCATGCCCAAGCACGCCGCCAAGAGTTATGCGTGGGTCGACCCTGCCGCACCCGTGGCCGGTGCTTCCTATTGGTTGGAAGACATCGACGTGAATGGTGCACGCACGTTCCATGGGCCCGTGCAAGCCTCGAGTTCTCCCCTGGCCATCGATGCCCCGACCTCCGAAGCGCGGATGCTGAGTCAGATGAATCAGGCGCAGCCGACTACCCCGGACAGCCAGGGCAGCCACATGATCGAGAGTTTTGCTCAGACCTGGAAACCCACAGCTGCGCAGTTCCAAAAGCAGTACGAGCTAGCTTCACACGGCGCAATTAAGCTCAATGTGCAGCACGAAGGTTGGCATCAAGTTGGACAGCCGGAACTCGCGCAAGCTGGACTCGATCCAAATGTGGATCCGGCAATGCTGCATCTGTACGCCGAGGCCATCGAGCAGCCGATAGAGATCACCGGAGCAACGGCCGGACCCGGAGGCTTCGGACCAGGAGCCGCGGTCAATTTCTACGGCAGCGGGATCAATACGATGTTCTCGGGGACGAGAGTGTATTGGCTGGTCGTCGAGGGTGATCCGGGGCTCAGAATTCAGCATTTCCCTCCATCTTCGGGTTCGAACATTCCTCCAGCGAACTACACCGCAACTGTGGAATTGCAGCAGCACACGATCTATTTTTCGGCATTGATAACGACCACCGGCCAGAACTTCTTTGGTTCGCTGGTTACCAACACACCATTGGATCAGTCGATTGAAGTGCCGCATCTCGATACGAATGCCATACCGGCTGCTCAAATCGAAGTCTCGCTGCAGGGAATTATTACCGGCTTTCCACACGATGTGGTTGTGGCCTTGAATGGGGCAAACGTCGGCGACGTGGTGTTCACCGGCCAAGCGCAGGGCACGTTGAAGATGCAGCTTCCGCCCGGCGTACTCCTACCCTGGAATAATACGGTTACGCTGACCGCGCAGAACGGCGACTACGACAGCAGTCTGGTGAACTACATCCGTATCACGTACCCTCACAAGTACGCTGCAGATAGCGATCGCTTGAAGTTCACGGGACGCGCCGGTGACGAGATCAGGGTGAGCAATTTCAGCAGTGCTCCTACGGTTGTCGACATCACGGATCCCAACCAGCCGGTCCTGCTCACTCCGCGAGTCACGGCGAGCGACGGCAAGTACGACATCGCTTTGCAAGTTCCGTTCACGACCAGAAGGAGCGGTGACTCGTTGCGGCACACGCTACTGGCCGTCGGCAATTACATAAATCTTCTGGCATCCGATGTGGTGCCAAATCATCCTTCGCAGTGGCACACAGCATTGCGAGGAGCCGACATCGCCATGGTTACGCACGGCGATTTCGCCGAGGCGTTGGCACCACTCGTACGCGCTCACGCCGAGGAAGGCAAGACGTCCGCAGTGGTACCTATCGGCGAGCTCTATGACGAGTTCAATTTTGGCGATCGCAGTCCGTTTGCTGTCAAGCGCTTCCTTTGGGCTGCCACGCATAACTGGAAGAAAGCGCCGTCATTCCTGCTGCTGAACGGACGGGCGTCGCTCGACCCGCGCAACTATCTCGGACTTGGCGAACTGGATTACGTCCCGACCCGCATGATTGCTACGGCAAGCATGATGACAGCTTCCGACGACTGGTTCTCAGACTTTGCGAACAGCGGCTTACCCACCATCGCCACAGGACGCTTACCAGTGAGCACGCGTGCCGAAGCGAAGACCGTGATCAGCAAGATTGCAACTTACGAGGGGCAATTCACGAATGGGCCGTGGACATCCAAGGCACTGTTTGTTGCAGACAAAGACGACTCCGCCGACGATTTCACTGGCGATAGCCAGATGGTGCAAGCGCTGCTTCCTTCAACCATGCTGTCTACGGAAATTTTTGTGGACACAGTGGGAGTCGCCGCCGCAAGAACCGACATCGTCAATTCGATCAACTCGGGCCAGTTGTTGGTCAACTACCTGGGACACGGATCAGAAGAGCAGTGGTCAGGCTCAGATATCTTCGACGATAACGCTGCCAGCACGCTGACCAACGGTTCGCAATTGCCGATTTTCTTGATCATGGACTGCCTGAACGGCTTCTTCCAGGACGTCTACGCGGAACCTCTAGGTGTAAGCCTCATGCTTGCGCAGAACGGAGGAGGTGTAGCTGTCCTGGCGTCGAGTGGCCTGAATCAGGCGCCACCGCAAACCACGCTAGATTCCGCGGTGGTGCAGAACGCGTTCAGCGTCAACGGACAGACGCTGGGAGAAGCGATACTCGACGCCAAGTCGTCGATTAGTGATCTCGATGTGCGCCGTACGTTCGTACTGTTCGGCGACCCAGCGATGCGGCCCAAGCAGCCCGCTTCAGCTCACTCGGCACTCAGGGTAAGCGGAGTACAGTAGCCGCTCCACGCGTGCCATGCTATACAGCCGCTGGAGCCGGCTGCGGAGTTGCTGTCTGCCGCAGCGGCTCGGTCAGTGCTCGCATGACCTTGTCGAATCCCGCAAAGTCGAGAGATTGAGGCCCGTCCGACAATGCGCGTTCGGGGCAAGGGTGCACCTCGATAATCAGTCCGTCAGCGCCGACCGCGACGGCCGCACGCGAAACGGCAGCAATCAGGCTCTGCTTTCCAGTTCCGTGCGAAGGATCAGCGATTACCGGTAGATGCGACAGGTCACGGGCTAGCGCTATCGCCGCCAGGTCCATCGTGTTGCGCATCTCGGTTTCAAAGGTCTTGATCCCGCGTTCGCAGAGAACAACCTGATTGTTTCCACCTGACAAAAGATATTCGGCGGCCAGCAACCACTCTTTCACCGTCGCGGATGGTCCGCGCTTCAACAGAATGGGCTTCTTGACTGTGGCCAGGCGACGCAGCAGAGCGAAATTTTGCATGTTTCGCGCCCCGATTTGAAGCATGTCGACGTATTCGCAAATGAGGTCGACGTCCTCGGTACTCATCACTTCGGTGACGACCGGCAGTCCCGTTTCTTCTTTCGCTTGCCGGAGGATCTTCAGCGCTTCGATCCCGAGCCCCTGAAAGTCATAGGGAGATGTGCGCGGTTTGTAGGCTCCGCCCCGCAGCATGGATGCCCCGGCGCGCTTCACAGCGTGCGCGGTGTCGAGCAACTGTTCGCGTGACTCTACTGAGCACGGTCCGGCGATCACCACCACTTCAGGACCGCCAATGGAAATGCCATTGATTTTCACAATGGAACGTTCGGGACGGACTTGCCGGCTCACGAGTTTAAAGGGCTGGGCGATGGCGACGACGTTGTCAACACCAGGCGCAACCTGCAGGGCCTCGATCTCGTGCCTTCGGCCGCTGCCGACCGCGGCGACGATCGTGCGCTCCGTTCCTCGCGTGACATGCGGCTGGTACCCGGCTTCGCGGATGCGCTCGATCACATGATTAATCTCTTGCTCGGTGGCTTTCTCAGACATATTGACAATCATCGGGGCTGGTCTCCTGGTGAATTTGGTCCCATAAAACAAAAACCGCGATCAACGATCGCGGCCAGCGAAGAAGCTTGGTATTTCAGGCAGCCTTTAGTGGCTTATCCTCTCTCCAAGCTGCTTCGCAGCCGTTACCGTAAATCGGTAGTACCAGGCGTACGCGAAGCTTGGAGTAAATCGTGTCATAAGGTTTTTGGAACGCTCGTCTCTCGAAACTAAATCAAAAAGATTACTGCAGCGAACTGGCAACGCTGGAGAACGCGTTGTTGGCATTGGAACCGATCAGCCGAACAGTTCCTACCACCAAGACCAGGATTACAGCAAGCATCACCGCATATTCTGCGATGTCTTGCCCATCCTCTTCGTGCCAGAACCTCCGAATCAATTTGGACATTTGCTCTCCTCCGGGGTGACTACCCACGACAGCACTAACTAGGTTGAGAAGGACTATCCTGGGAACTCGGTGGACACATGATGCACGCTGTCCATGCTGCTTGTCAAATGCAGGTTTTGCCGCTTTCCCAGAAAATTTATCGCTGCGAAACACCTGCCAGAGTGGGTGTTGGAGCCACACTTAATCTGCCAGACGAAGGCTGTTGCGGAAGCAGGTCTTGCGCGGAGTGTTGCGCGATCTGCAGCACACGGTTCGGCAAAATGCCTAGATACAGGGTCGCAATGAGACTCAGGGCGAGCGCCAACCCCACCCCGAATGGTACTGGTGTGACAGGGACTTTCTTCCGGGGCTCTCGCATGTACATCGCAACAATGATCCGGAGGTAGTAATACGCCCCTACCCCACTGTTCGCGACTCCGATCAGAGTCAGCCAGATCAGGTTGGCCCGCAACGCCGCGCTGAAAACGTAGAACTTGGCAAAGAATCCGCCGGTAATCGGAATCCCGATGAGCGAAAGCAGAAACATAGTCAGGGTTGCAGCAAGAAGTGGCGACGAGCGCCCCAGCCCCTCATAGTCCTCCACCGTCACGTAGCGCTCACCGGCGTTCGCGAAATGACTGACCACCGCGAATGCCCCCACGTTCATGGCAGCATAGGCAGCGGTGTAGAACATCGCGGCCGAGATTCCAGTCAAGGAATTCTCCGGAGTTGTCATTGCGAAGGCCACGAGCAGGTATCCGGCGTGGGCGATCGAGGAATACGCTAATAATCTCTTGACGTTCGATTGCACCAGAGCGCCAATATTGCCCAGCGTCATCGAGAGCGCCGCCGCCACCCACAGGAACCAGAAGCGGCCGGGAGCATTGATCGCGAAAACCACCCTCAGCAGAACCGCAAATGCCGCTGCTTTTGGAGCCGTTGACATGAAGCCAACGACCGGAGCGGGTGCTCCTTCGTAGACATCCGGAGTCCAGATATGGAATGGAGCCGCCGCAACCTTGAATCCAAGTCCGACAAACATTAGCGCCATCGACGCGAATACCAGAACCTCCGCCGGCGACGAAGACAGTTTCTGGCTGATTACATCGATGTTGGTCGATCCGGTGGCGCCAAACATCAGTGCCACACCGTAGAGAAAGAACGCAGTTGCGAATGAACCGAGCAGGAAGTATTTGAGCGACGATTCGCTGCTCGAGGCGTCATTGCGGCGAAATCCGGCCAGGATGTAAGTCGAAATGGAAGAGATTTCGAGGCCAATAAAGATCAGCACCAACTCGATCGCCGACGACATCAGGGACATGCCCACCACGCCGAACAGGATCAGGGCGAAATATTCGCTGGCGCGAATGCGCTGCACCGCCATGTATTCGAATGAGCTGAGAATCACAACGGCTGCAATCGCTATAACGAGAAAGTTAAAGAAGATGCTGAAGGTGTCGATCCGGATCATGTTCGAAAACGCCAGCCCCGGAAATTGCGCCATGTACCATGTGGCACCGAGGGCCACCAGCGTCCCGACGAAAGCGATTCCGCCAAGCGTCTTCTGGTTCTTCTCCTCGTCGACCAGCGGATCAAGCAGCATAACCACAATTCCAAACACCGAGAGCACCAGCTCCGGGAGGATGCGAATGTAATCCTCGGTTTGCGGAATTGTCTGTAACAGCAGAGCGGGTAGTGTCATGGAAACACCGCCTTGCTGACTACTTGAGCGAACGGGGTAAGAGCGCTCTGCACGGCCGGATCGATCGCGCCGAGCCAGAGAATCGGTGCGACACCCATGATCAGAGCCGCAACCGCACACGGCCACACCGCAGCTTTTTCAACGCCAATCATATCGGACAGGGAATTGTTCACCGGATGCGTTACCTTGCCATAGAAAACTCGTTGGAACATCCAGAGCAGGTAGCAAGCGCTCCAGATCACCCCCGTAGCGCCCAGGATTCCATAGATAGGTTTCGCCTGAAACGCTCCGTTGAGCACCAGAAATTCACCTACGAACCCGTTGAGCAGCGGTAACCCAACCGACGCCAGCACGATGAACAGATAGGATGCGGCGTACACCGGGGTGATCGAAGCGAGTCCGCCAAACTCAGAGATCTCGTACGTATGCCGCCGCTCGTGCAGAATTCCGGCCAGCATGAACAGCCCCCCCGTCGAGATGCCGTGGGCGAGCATCACGAACATTGCGCCGTTCAAACCGGATACCGTAAAGCTGAAGATGCCGAGCACCACAAATCCCAAGTGGCTGACCGAAGAGTACGCGATCAGCTTTTTCATATTTGGCTGAACCATCGCGACCAGTGCGCCATAGATAATGCCGATCAGCGCCAGGGTCATGATCCACGGAGCGTTGTGCCGGGATTGCTCGGGGAACAAGCCGAGGTTGAAGCGCAGCATGCCGTACGTGCCCATCTTTAGCAGTACGCCGGCCAACAGGACCGAACCCGCCGTCGGTGCTTCGACGTGAGCGTCCGGCAACCATGTGTGGAACGGGAACAGAGGAACTTTCACCGCGAAGGCCAGAAAGAATCCGAGGAAGAGCCACTGCGCGGCAGCAGGGAAATTTGGCAAAGCGCCGCGCGCAATCTGATCACGAATCACGACGAAATCAAAGCTGCCGGTATGCGCGTACAGCCATAGAATCGCCGCCAGCATGAAGACCGAGGCGATCATCGTGTACATGAAAAACTTCACTGCGGCGTAAACCTTGCGCTCGTGACCGAAGACGCCGATCAGCAACGCCATCGGGATCAACGTGGCTTCCCAGAAGAAGTAGAACAGGAACAGGTCGAGCGACGTGAAGACCCCAATCAGCGCAGTCTCCAGGATTAGCAGCAAAATGAAGAATTCCTTTACCCGCTCGTGCACTGATTTCCACGAGATGAGCACGCAGAGGGGTGTAAGGAACGTCGTGAGGACCACAAGCCACATCGAAATGCCGTCTACAGCCATGTGGTAGTGGATGTTCGGGCTGGCAATCCATGCCTTATCGATCTCGAACTGGAAGCCCGGTAGGCCACGGCGGAAGTACACCGGTAGATGGATGGACAATCCAAAGGTGATCAGCGAAACCAGAAAAGCGATCACGCGGATATCGCGATCGCGTCGCGGTAGAAGCGTAAGCAGCACCGCGCCCCCGAGCGGAACAAACGTGACGAGCGAGACGATGTAGGGGCTCAACGTGTCAGTACTCATCGTCCCACTCCCAGCCATACCATGTATGCGATGACCACGGCAGCCCCGGCCGCAACCCATCCGGCATAGGAGCGTAGATTGCCGGACTGCATGCGCCTCACTTCGTCAGAAATATGCCACGCGCCATCGGCGGCATTGTTCACGGTATCGTCGATGATCTTGCGGTCAACTCCCTGCCAGAGAACCGCCGTAGAGCCGTCAACCAAAGGTTTGACGAATACTTTCGCGTAGATCTCATCGACGTAATACTTGTTCAAAACCGTGTCGTACAGTCCACCCAGCGATGCGGCGATCTTTTGCGGAAGCTCAGGCTTACTCACATACAACACGTAAGCGAGAAGGAAACCGAGAACAGCAATCGTGACGGAGACTGCCATCAACAAGAGCTCAGTGGCGTGACTGGCGCCTTCCGCAGCCGTTTCAGTCGCCGTACCAAACACCGGAGCAAGGAAATGCTCAAATCCGTTCCCGAAGCCAACTAGACCGCCCCCAACCGAAAGCACCGCAAGAATCATCAGCGGCACCAGCATGACTGCCGGACTCTCATGCGGTTCTCCGTGCCCATGATCCCCGTGTGCATGTGTGCCATGTCTGTGTGCATCCACCTGCGCGCCTCGGTAGTCGCCGAAGAACGTCATAAACAGCAGCCGGAACATGTAGAACGATGTGATGAAGGCGGTGATGCCTCCGATTAACCAGTACACCCAATTGTTTTGATAGGCTTTCCAAAGAATTTCGTCCTTGCTCCAGAAGCCTGCGAATGGAGGTATTCCGGCGATCGCCAATGTAGCAATGCCCATGGTCAAGAACGTCCAGGGAATGTAGGAGCGTAGCCCCCCCATCTTGCGCATGTCCTGTTCTCCGCTTACGGCGTGGATCACCGAGCCCGCGGCCAGGAAGAGCAGACCTTTAAAGAAAGCATGCGTCATCAGGTGGAAGATTCCTGCGGAGAATGCTCCCACACCGCACGCCATGAACATATAACCGAGCTGCGAGACAGTGGAGTAGGCAAGAACCTTCTTAATGTCAGTTTGAGTAACGCCGATCGTTGCGGCAAACAGCGCCGTCAGTGTTCCGATAATTGCTACCACTGTGAGTGCGATCGGTGCGCGCTCGAAAATCACATGCGATCGCGCCACCATGTAAACGCCAGCCGTCACCATGGTTGCAGCATGGATCAGAGCCGAGACTGGCGTGGGGCCTTCCATCGCGTCGGGGAGCCAGACGTAGAGCGGAATCTGCGCCGACTTGCCGCAAGCACCGACCATCAGCAGAATTCCAATTGCGGTCAGCAATCCCGCGCCTGAAGTCTCAGCGGCCAGCGGCTGTACTTTGCTGAAAACTTCCGTGAAAGTCAGCGAGCCGAAGTGCTGGATGATCAGGAATAGCCCGATCAGAAACCCGAAATCGCCGATGCGGTTGACGATGAACGCTTTCTTCCCAGCCGATGCCGCCGAGTCCTTCGTAAACCAGAATCCGATCAGCAGATACGATGCCAGTCCGACGCCTTCCCACCCGATAAACATCACCAGGTAATTGTTCGCCAGGATCAGCGTCAGCATGAAGAACATGAACAGGTTCAGGTAGGTGAAGAACCGGTAGTAGCTCGGGTCCTCCGACATGTAGCCGACCGAGTACACGTGAATCAGGAATCCCACTCCGGTGACCACCAGCAGCATGACCAGCGAAAGCTGATCGAGATAAAACGCGAAGTCGACGGAAAAGCTGCCGGATCGAATCCAGTGGCACAGATTGAAGCCATAAGGCGCCGCCGCCGAGGAGAATCCCAATGCGATCCAGAGGGCAAGAGCGAAAGCCAATCCCGGGAAAGCCAGTGCGATCGTCGTGACCGCCGTTTTCGAAGACCGGCGTCCGAGAAATCCATTGATCGCAGCCCCGGCAAGGGGCAGCGTCGGAATCAGCCACAGATAGGGGTTCTGCGTCATAATTTCAGCAAATTCACCTGGTCAATGTTGAGCGTTTCGCGTGTGCGGTAGACGGAAATAATGATTGCCAGCCCTACTGCGGCTTCCGCCGCTGCCACGACCATCACAAAAAAGACGAAGACCTGTCCGGCCAGCGCATGCCAGTGAGCGGCAAAAGCCACAAAGGAAAGGTTCACGCCGTTGAGCATCAGCTCAATCGACATGAAGATGGTGATGATGTTTCGCTTAATCAGGAATCCAAGTACACCGCAGGCGAACAGGATTCCACTGAGCACGAGGTAGTAGGAAAGAGGAACCATTAGTCGTGCACCTTCTTCGCCGGGCCGCCGGCCGCTGTCGGTTTGCTGGCCAGCACGACCGCGCCCATGATGGCGATCAAAATCAGAATCGAAGTGATTTCAAATGGCAGCAGGAATTCGTGAAATAGCAGCAGCCCAATCGTCCTGGGCGCTCCGGGTAGAGCTCCCACAGGGACTGGTTGCGTGCCGGAATACTTCAGATCGACCCAAGCGACCAGCAGCGTGCCAGCCAGCATTCCAGGGACACCGAGCAAAATCGCGACCCGGCTGCCTTTGGTGTGCTCCTCGACTCCTGCATTCAGCAGCATGATGACGAACACGAACAGCACCATGATTGCGCCGGCATAGACGATGACCTGTACGGCCGCGACAAACTCCGCGCCCAGCAACAAGTATTCACCCGCAAGAGCTGCCATCACAGCGATGAGAGACAGCGCGCTATTGATCGGATGCGTCTGCACCAGCAAGTTGACGGCGCCCGCCACCGCAACGGCCCCGAACACCAGAAACAGAATTAAATGGACACTGAGCATGAAATTAGTTGTCAGTGGTCAGTGGCTAGTGCCTCAGCTTTCGCCCTAACTGGCCACTGATCACGGACTACTGAACACTGTCTTTTTTCACCACACGACTGCGATTGCCGTCGCGATCAGATTCGCAATCGCGAGCGGCAGCAGGAACTTCCAACCGAATGCCATCAGTTGGTCATAGCGGAAGCGGGGCAACGTGCCGCGCACCCAAATGTACAGAAAGAGAAACGCAAAAATCTTGACGCAGAACCAAAAAACCGGCAGTAGTGCTTGCAGAATCGGGGGACCAAAGATGGGTCCATGCCACCCGCCCAGAAAGATCAAAGTCGCCAGACATGCGACCGTGATCATGTTCGCGTACTCGGCCATGAAGAACATGGCGAACTTCATCGCGCTATATTCGGTGTGATATCCCGCGACGAGTTCGGTCTCCGCCTCAGGTAGATCAAACGGAATGCGGTTTGTTTCCGCATATGCCGCCATCAGGTAACAGAAGAATGCGACCGGCTGCACGAAAATGTTCCAGCGCGGGATGAATCCCCAGAAGTGCCCCGCTTGCGCGTTGACGATCTCCCGCAGACTGAAGCTCCCTGACAAGATCAGCACGCCTACGAGTGACAAGCCAAGCGCAATCTCGTAGCTCACCATCTGCGCGCTAGCCCTCAGCCCGCCCAACAGGGAATACTTGTTGTTGGAAGACCACCCGGCAAGCGCGACACCGTAAACGCCTACCGACGTGACGCCAAGTATGATCAGCAGCCCGATGTTCACATCAGTGATCTGCAGCGGGAAAGCGTATCCGAACAAAGTGATCGAATTGCCGAACGGGATGACTGCGATCGAAGTCAACGCAAAGACGACAGCAATTAGCGGCGCCGCAATGTACAGCGGTTTGTAGACGTGCGGCGGCGTTAGATCTTCTTTAAATAAGAACTTGATTCCGTCAGCGGCAGGCTGCAGCAGTCCGAACGGTCCCACGCGCGTAGGCCCCCAACGATTCTGCATGTGGCCTACAACCTTGCGCTCGAGCCAGACCGTATAGGCAACCGCTGTCAGCAGGACAAACAGCACCAATGCCGACTTGATGATCGAAGCTACGATGTAGACCCAGATGGGCAACGCCTGGCTTCCTCTCTATACCGCACCACACCGGTTGGTTAAGACACCAATGCAAATTGAACCTGAGTTCAGTCAGCCGCGACTTCGGCGGGCTTGACCTCATGGCTTTCAATGACTGATTTCAGGGCACGCGAATATCGACCCAGAGTCCCGGAAGTGAACAGTGAATCATTCGCCGGGGAAATCACGACAGGTGCATCTGCCTTTTGCGTCGTGACGCTTCCGCCGGTCTGCTTCAGCGATGTATGCTGGGAGTTTCCGCCCAGCAGGTTCGCGCGAGAGACGTCATATCCCGGAACCAGGCGCTGAATCTCGTCGAGAATCGCCATGGGATCGAGCGGGCTCAATTTCGGTTCCAGACCCTGATTCTCGAGCCACACTGCATGCCGATCGACTTCGCCAGACTGTGCTCCGCGTGACTGACCCATGTCGGCGCGAACACCACCGCCAAACGGCACCAACTTGTGAACATCATGACCCATCGCATCCGCAATCCGGACGACGATCTCGAAATCAGGCTTGGTCCCGGAGACTTCGCCTGCTTTTTTGACGAGTTGAATATCGCCGCAGGTGTTGGTCATCGTTCCCGCTTTTTCGTAGGCATTCGCAGCGGGCAACACCACGTCGGCAATCACGGCAGTCTCGGTGAGGAACATATCCTGGACCACAACGAAGCTGTTCGACAACGCGAACGGATCAATCTGTAAACGCCCGATCGGATTCGATCCCACGACGTAAAGCGCCTTCAGCTTGCCCGTTTGAGCAGCGACGATCATTTCGGCCGTGTGCATCCCGGGTGTCTGTGGAACGCTCCATTCTTCGTGGAACGAAGTGCGATTCTGCACTGCGTGATAGCCAGGCAACAGGTCAGGGTACAGACCCATGTCGGCGGCGCCGCGGGAATTGGCGTAATCCCCGAGGCATATGAACTTCGCATTCGGTAAGGCTGCGACGAGTTGCTGGATATTGACGTCCTGAATCTCCGACCCGAACATGACAACGAGATTTGGTTCGTGGCGGACCGCGTCGCGCAGCTTTGCGAGCGTATCTGCAGTCGTGCCGTCGACTCCCGAGGCAGCTGGAGCGGGATCGTTCTTGCTCAAGAAGGACACGAAATCCGCTTCGCCATCTACCTGTGAGAAGACCGTAGCCTGACGACGCAGCTTGATGGATTCCCGGTTCACCGCATAGAGCTTGGCCCGATGTAGACGAACGTTGTTGCGAATCTGCCAGGCAAGAAGCGGATGCTGCTCAGTTGGATCGTTCCCGATCAGCAGAATCGCCGGCGCGGTGAAGACTTCGGTCATACTGGCGGTCCGCTCAGTGTCTCCGCGCATTGCGGCGGCGAAAGCAGGGAAGTCCGCCGTCCGATGGTGATCGACGTTATTCGTCTTCAACACGGTCCGGGCAAATTTCGACAGGATATAGGCTTCTTCGTTCGTTGTGCGGTTCGACCCGATCAGGCCGATCGCTGCTCCGCCATCCTTGTCGCGAATCTCCGCAAACTTCTTGCCGACCAACTCGAACGCTTCTTCCCAAGTCGACGGAGTCAGCTTCCCCTTCTTGCGGATCAGAGGCTGCGTCAGTCGTTCTTCGTGGCTTGCGAAATCGAAGGCGTACCGGCCCTTAATGCAGAGGAAATCCCCGTTCGGGCCGCTCTTGTCGCGGTTGTCTCCGCGGACGATTTCCATGCCGGTATCCGAGCGCCGTACGCCCAAAGTCGTCTTACACCCGTCGCCGCAGTGCGTGCAGACGGTGCCCACGTGCTTCATCTCCCAGGGGCGAGTCTTATACCGATATGCGCCCGAGGTGAGTGCGCCCACCGGGCAGATGTCGATGCACATGCCGCACTCTTCGCACTCCAGATGATCTTCTTTATTAGGAGCGATCAGCGAACTTACCCCGCGGTTCTGCACGCCAAGAGCCCAAACATCCATGCCCTCGCCGCAGACACGAACGCAGCGGTAACAAAGGATGCATCGCGGACGGTCAAAGTACACCACCGGAGACCACTGCTGCTCCTCCTTGTGGTTCTTCGCCTCCATGAACTTCGACTCGGCGGCGCCGTAAGAAAACGTCATGTCCTGCAGTTCGCACTCGCCGCCCGCATCACACACCGGACAATCCAGCGGATGGTTTCCGAGCAGCAGTTCAAGCATCGACTTGCGCGCCTGCTTGATCTCGTCGCTCTCGGTCGTAACCACCATGCCCTCGCCTACTACAGTCGTGCACGCGGTCTGCAGCTTTGGCATCTTCTCGATTTTGACCAGGCACATGCGGCACGCGCCCTGCAGCGAGAGATTGGGGTAGTAGCAGAACGAGGGCACTTCGATGCCGACATTCTTGCAGGCGTCAATCAGCAGCGACCCCGCAGGAGCCGTGATCTTCTTGCCGTCGACTGTGAGATTTACGTCAGCCATGAAAATTTCAATGCGCTAAAGCGGCAACTTCTTCCACCGCGCCTTCTTTCTCATAGGGGCACGGCTTACCATCAAGATGGTCTTCAAACTCTTTCCTGAACTTTTTTACGAACGCGATCGTCGGCATCGCGGCCGCATCGCCCAGCGGACAGAACGTCCGTCCCAGCATGTTCTCCGCCAAATACTGCATGTTGTCGATATCCTTGTTCATGCCGCCGCCCTTGTGGAATCGGATCAGCGTCTTTTTCAGCCAGTCGGTTCCTTCACGGCACGGGATACACCAGCCACAACTTTCGTGCTGGTAGAACTTCATCGTCCGTAGCGCGAACTTCACAATGCACTGCGCGTCGTCGATCACGACCACGCCACCGGAGCCGAGCATCGATCCGGCTTTTGCAACGGAATCAAAATCCATGGCGACATCAACTTCGTCTGCCGTCAAACACGGGCATGATGATCCGCCCGGGACGATTGCCTTCAGCTTCCGGCCATTCGGAATGCCGCCCCCAACGCCATAGATCATCCTCTTGAGGTTGTAGCCCATCGGCAGTTCGTACACACCCGGCTTCGTGATGTTGCCGCTCAAGCAGAACAAACGCGTGCCACCATTTTTGGGCGTACCCAACTTCGCGTACCAGTCCGCGCCACCAAGAATAATGTGCGGGATGTTCGCCAGCGTCTCAGCATTATTAATGACCGTTGGTCCTCCCCAGAGTCCGACGACAGCAGGGAAGGGAGGACGGATGCGCGGTACACCGCGCTTTCCTTCGAGCGACTCCATGAGCGCCGATTCTTCGCCGACTTCATAGGCTCCAGCTCCGCCGTGCCAGTAGATATCCAGGTCCCGCCCACTGCCGAAGATATTCTTCCCGACAAATCCCTTGGCATAGGCGTCTTTGATCGCCTTCTGCATGATGTTCGACAGATAGCGGTATTCGCCGCGGATATAGATGTAGCCACTCTTCGCACCCACGGCCAACGCCGCAATCATCACGCCTTCAATCACCGAGTGTGGGTCATGCTCGAAAATGAGCCGATCTTTGCAGGTGCCGGGCTCGCTCTCGTCGCCGTTGCACAAAACATATTTCGGCTTGGCCGACTGTTTGGGAACGAACGACCACTTCATCCCGGTCGAGAATCCGGCGCCGCCACGTCCGCGCAGCCCGGAATTCTTCACCTCATTAATAATGGCGTCCGCTTCCATGCCGAGCGCCTTCTGCACGGCCTTGTAGCCTTCGAGTTGGAGGTAACGGTCGATGTTGGTCGCACCCATGCCAAAGCGCCGGGATACGACCTTCACCTCGTCGGGATGTGATACCAGATCAGCCATGACATTTAGTCATTTAGTCATTTAGTCATTGAATCAATGCTTAAACGCCTAAATGATGAAATAGATTTACTGCGTTCCCTTCTTCTTATACCCCTCGAGAATCCTGTCCATCTTCTCGGCAGTCAGGTTCTCGTGAAAGTCGTAATTCACTTGCGCCGCGGGAGCCCAGCTGCACGCTCCAATGCATTCCACTTCTTCCAGGCTGAACATACCGTCGGCTGTGGTCTGTTTATGTCCGATGCCCAATTTTTTGGCGCAATGATGAAGGATCTCCTCGCCGCCGCGAACCATGCAACTTATATTCGTGCAGACCTGCACGTTGTACTTGCCACGCGGCTTGGTGTTCAGCATCGAGTAGTAGCTGATCACGTTTCGCACTTCCAATTCAGTCAAGTCCAGCCGCCCCGCGATTTCGGCAATTACTTCGGCTGAGAGAAACCCGACCTCATCCTGCGCATAAAGCAGAGTCGGCACCAGAGCCGATCGTTTAGTCGGGTAATGCGGCACCATCTCCGCAAATCGCGCTTCGAATTCGTCCGAGAATTTCATTTTGAAGTTTTTCTGTGAACCTCTATGCTCCCTATGGTGAGAGAGCCTTTACCACTTAGGACACAGAGTTATCGATCAATTTCACCCAACACAATATCGATGCTACCGATCGCTGCCACCACATCTGCCAGCAGTTTTCCTTCGCACATCTTCGAGAGAGTTTGCAGATTGGCAAAGCAGGCCGACCTCATGTGCACCCGATACGGTTTCGCGGTCCCGTCGCTCACGATGTAATAGCCCATTTCCCCCCGTGGCGATTCCACAGCTTGATAAACCTCACCCGCCGGAACTGCAAATCCTTCAGTAATAATCTTGAAGTGATAGATCAGAGATTCCATCTGGGTCTTCATCTTCTCGCGGTCCGGAAGAACTACATGCGGCGCGTTTGCTTTGATTGGTCCTTCCGGCATGCCGTCGAGCGCCTGCCGAACGATTCCGATGGACTCACGTAGTTCCTGGACACGGCACATATACCGCGCGAATACATCGCCTTCCTGCGAAACCGGAACCTTAAACTGGAATTTCTCGTAGCTCGAGTACGGCATGTCGCGCCGCAAATCAATGTCGACGCCGCTTCCACGCAACGTCGGCCCCGTCGCCCCGAGCCCAATTGCATCTTCCGCGGTCATCTTGGCGACGCCCTTGGTCCGCATTACCCAGATCGGGTTCCCCGTCAGCAGATTCTCGTATTCATCGACCTTCTCGGGGAAGTAGCCAGCGAAGTCGCGCACGCGGTCGAAGAAACCCAGCGGCGGTTCCAGCGCCAAGCCGCCCACGCGGAAGTACGAGGTCATCATGCGCTGGCCGCTGACCATCTCAAACATCTTCAGGATCTCTTCGCGCTCGCGAAAGCAATATAAGAAGACCGTCATCGCGCCGATGTCCATGGCGTGCGTACCCAGCCATACCAAGTGCGAGTTGATGCGGGTGAGCTCGTTTAGCAGCACGCGCATCCACTGTGCCTTCGGCGGAATTTCCAGCCCCAGCAGCTTCTCCACTGCAAGCACGTAACACAGGTTATTGGTCAGGGGACAGAGGTAATCGATGCGGTCGGTGAGCGGTACCACCTGCTGGTAAAACTTCGCTTCACAGGTCTTTTCAATGCCGGTGTGCAGGTACCCAATGTCAGGCATGAGCCGCACGACATTCTCGCCGTCGATTTCCAGCAACACGCGCAGTACACCGTGGGTCGAAGGGTGCTGCGGACCCATGTTCAGGATCATGGTGCGATCCTGGGCGGGTTCAAGCACGGGAGTGGGCGTCAGATGCGCCATCTAGCGGTAACCCTCCACCGGATAGTCCTTCCGTAAAGGATGACCTTCCCAGTCCTCAGGCATCATGATTCGCCGCAAATAAGGATGTCCAGCAAAGCGCACACCGAAAAGGTCGAAGACCTCGCGCTCAAAATAATTAGCTCCAGGCCAAATCGACGTAAGCGAGTCAACCGTCGAGCTGGAACTGTTCAAGCGAACCTTTAGGCGCACCCGTTCTTTTTTTGGAATCGACAGGAGGTGGTAGATGACTTCGAATCTCGGTTCTGCCGGATACCAATCCACGCATGTTACGTCGGATAAGAAGTTAAAGGGACAGACCGGATCTTCTCTGAGTAGGGCGCATGCCTCGCGGATGGCCGACCGGTCGACGACGATTGTCATCTCGTCGCGGTCGAACTTCACGCTCTGAATCGCCTGCGGATTCCAGTCTTGAATTCTGGCTAGCGCCGGGTGATTCTTCAGTTGTTCGATGTCTGTGATCGCGGGGGATAAGGCCATCAACTTCTCTCCCGTCCGGTCGAAGTCTCACCCCAGTCCAGCACACCCTTTTTCCAGACGTAGAAGAAGCCAACCAAGAAGATTCCGATGTACACCAGCATTTCCCACAGTCCAAAACGTTTCAAATCCCGCAATATGACGGCCCACGGATAGATGAAGACCGCCTCCACATCGAACAGAATGAACAGCATGGCGACCAGGTAGAACTTGACGGAGAAGCGCTCACGGGAGTCTCCTACCGGTGTCATGCCGCATTCATAAGGTGACATTTTGGCGCGTGTGGGTTTACGCTGCCCGATCAGCCAGGAAAGAGTGACAATTGCACCCGCAATGCAGCCCGCCATGATCATGTGGATCAGGAAAGGGAGGTAGCGAGCGAAGTAATTGTCTGGCATAGGACGAGGTATATATAATTCGCGCCAATGATTGCTTAAACGTTTTAGATTATGAGGTTACACGCGCGAGTGTCAAGCGAACGGAGGCGCAAATTTCGTAATTGTGTGATTCGGAAATTGAGTAATTGAAACGCTGCTGCGAGACGACTGCGAACCGTCGTTGGAGAATGTTCAATTACCCAATTACAAAATTACCAAATTACCAAATCTCTATGATTTTCGGGTTCAATACCGACGTAAAGCACGGCGACACGATTTATCACGTGCAGAGTGAGGCGCGTGAAGGGGAGCGTTTGCTCCAAACCCAGGTATTCGTCCGCGGACGCT
>Ga0126371_10000862_pt1 | contig 25403 bp, 23 predicted proteins | sample PanSoiMetaPlot_4_FD_110145 | JGI IMG/M metagenome (GOLD analysis project Ga0126371, IMG submission 110145) | Tropical forest soil microbial communities from Panama - MetaG Plot_4 | ecosystem: Environmental > Terrestrial > Soil > Tropical forest > Bulk soil | place: Panama | collected 2016-02-17 | reverse complement strand
TTGTTGTTGCTGATCGCGCAACGGATCAAACCCAGATAACGGCCCGTAGGAGGCATAGTACTCAAGTCCTCCCGCTATTCTCTTGGTGAAGTCATAGCTCACTTTTACGTTTGGGGAGAATTCCACACCCTTGTTCACGCTAGGTCCGTGGAAAGAGCGATCAAGGGTTGGATTGAAAGATAAATACCAGGGGCCAAGTTTCTTGTCTACGATGGGGCGGATCTCCCAAGTCCAGGTGTCGGCCGAGAATTCTGGTCGCTGGTATCCGATTTCCTGAGACAAACTCACTCCCACCGGCCAATGCCAACTCTCCGGAACGCGCACCCGCGGACGGATGTGATCGCCCACCCATTGCCATCCGCCATCCGGTTGAATGCTTGTGAAAACGTAAAAGCCCACCTCCGCCCACGAATTGACTCCGTGAGTGAGTTCCAAGGTCTCGTGCAGGGCGTGATTGGTAGGGAGCACCCCATCCTGCACAGTTTTCGTCCCTTCAAAAGTGAAGTTGGAGTGAATTTCTACCATCGTCGAGCGCGCGGGAACCGTATCGGATCCATATACCTGAATTTCGTAATTGCCTTGCGCGCTAACGAATGTCGTGAATCCGAAGCAAGTAAAGAATAAAAAAACGACGAATCGCGAGATATCGGTCATGCGTGGGCCGGGATGTGAGTGTGGTCCGCTACTCTCTCCATGATGCATGGGCGTGTGCGAAATAAGCAACAGAACTTACACACGCCTTGAAGAAGACGTGGAGGTCCCTCTTCGGCGCGCTCAAGTAGGGAACACGGGGATGCATTCAGGTGTCTGATCTGGCAGACACGCGTGCCCGAGAGGAGCAGTCGATATGGCGTTCTCAATGGCAGGCGAAGGTCCGTCTGGACCGCAGATCAATGTCACGCCCCTGATCGATGTATTGCTGACGCTGATCATCATGTTCATGTTGGTTGTGTCGATGGACCCGGAGTACGGGGAGAAGGCACAGATTCCGCAGCCGAACCCCGCGGACAATACGACGCAGGCTCAGCCACGCACGGTGGTAATCGAGGTGGTCTGGACGGCGAAGGATCAGGTGCCATCGGTACAGATCAATCAGGAAGACATTCGTTGGGACGATTTAGAAACGCGCTTAACCAGGATTTACCTGACGCGGGTCGAGAAAGTGGCGTTCGTTCGCGGCGATGCTGACGTGGATTTTCAATATGTGGCCAGCGTGATCGACCTGGCGCATCACGCGGGTGTACAGCGTGTGGGGTTAATGACTCAGGATCGCAAAGTAGCCGGGGAGTGACTTCTTGTTTGCACCGAAGACTACGGCCGTAATCTTTTCCAGGTGGACTTGGCTATGTTACTCAGATGGCGCAGCCTCCAAAGCTATTCAGCGATTTCAACACGCTTCAGCTCGCGTGCGTCACGAGCATGGTTGTGTTCGTCATACTGCTGTTCTTCATGGGGGTCGACCACGTCAATCCTGCCGACTTGCCTCAGAAGATAGTTGATCGCTTGAAAGATCACGACACTGAGCGGAAGGTCTACATCGTTGCCGATATAAGGACGAGGTGGGATCAATAAAGCCTGCCCTCAAGGGAATGCGCGCCGCAGGCGTTTTGCACATTGCGTTCTTGGTGGATCAGCGCCGAGCTGGTTTCCACATTTAGGCGGTTCGGAGCTCACCTTCTCGCCCGATTCTTGATCCAGATCGGGGTTCCCATAAATCCGAATGCCGCGCGAATCTGGTTTTCCAGAAAACGCTGGTACGCGAAGTGCAATTTCACGCTTCGATTTGTAAACAGAACGAACGTGGGTGGGGCCACCGAAGCTTGTGTCATGTAGAGGATCTTCACCCGCTGGCGCATCGGAACGGAGGCACGATCGAAGTCAACGCGTTCCAGGAAACGGTTCATCTCTGAAGTAGAGACTCGCTTCCTGCGTTCGGCTGCGACCTCTTGCAGAAGCGGAAATATCTTGTCTGTGCCTTTGCCGGTCTGAGCTGAGCCGAACACCATTGGGGCGTAGCTTAGAAACTTAAGCTCGTAACGAAGGCGCTCTTCATAGGCATTCTGGTCACCGGGGCGGTTAGTCTCGCGCATGCGTTCCGCCTTCGTGGGCCGGCCTTGTTTCTTTTGACCCCTTAACATCAAGTCCCACTTGTTGACCACGATAATGGTCGAGCGTCCGCTCTCGTGCGCGTAGCCCGCGATGGAGGTGTCAAGCTGGCTCACTCCCTCGGTTGCATCGATCACAAGGAGTGCGATATCTGCGGATTCCAAGTGCTTCCGGGCCATTACGACCGAGAGCTTCTCGGCCATCAGGTGAGTCTTACCTTTTCGACGGATTCCAGCAGTGTCGATGAAGCGGAAGCGTTGGCCATCGCGTTCGAGGACTTCATCGACGGCATCACGTGTGGTTCCAGGGATTGGTGAGACGATCGCCCGGTCGGAAGCGGTCAGGCAGTTCAGCAAGCTTGACTTTCCGACATTCGGATGGCCGATGATCGCAACTTTGATTTCAGTCGGGACTACTTCTGTAGCTGGTACAGACTCGTCGCCGGATAGTGCGGTGGCATCCGTGGTTTCGACCTGAGGAAGCGCTGCTACCACGGCATCGAGCAGGTCGTCGATGCCTCGGCTGTGTTCAGCTGAAATTGGGAACATCTGCTTTACGCCAAGGCGGTGGAAATCATCAACGAGTCCCGACTGCTGGTCTGAGTCCACCTTGTTAACGGCTAGAAAAAGCGGTCGATTGGCCTTACGCAGAAGACGAACAAGTTCGAGATCGGGAGCTGCCAATTCCGATCGCCCATCCACGACCATGATGATGGCGGATGACTCGTTGAGGGCGACGTGAGCCTGTCGAAAAATCTCAGCCGGAATCAGTGCCTTCTCGTCAGGTACGATTCCACCCGTATCCACAATTCGCAGCTTGCGGCCGCTCCACTCTGCGTCACCGTAAAGGCGATCGCGCGTGATGCCAGGCTCGTCTCCGACGATTGCGCGCCGCGACCCCACGATTCGATTAAAGAGAGTGGACTTGCCCACGTTAGGGCGTCCAACGATAGCCAGAATCGGAATATTCGAGGCGGTCGCGTCCTTGATCGGGTTGTCGACGGGTTGAGCCAAACGGGTCTAGCGTACCGACCAATCGCAGGCTGGCCTCAACGGAGGCAGACGCCGCGATGCGGACGATCCAGAATCGCTATTATAGAGACTTCCGTGAATTCCTCGTTCCAGTCCGCATCGCCAGTAGTTCCCAGCCGAGCCGCCAAAAGCAGCAAGGCCATCTCGCTTCACCAGTTCTTTGCCCCCGGTGGCGTCCTGTCCCAGAAACATCCCGCGTATGAATTCCGGCGGGGGCAATTGCAGATGGCGCAGGCCGTCGAGCGGTCGTTGGAGGAAAGACGGCACCTGATTGTGGAAGCTGGCACAGGAACTGGCAAGACGCTGGCGTATCTCGTTCCGGTCATTCGATCGGGAAAGCGCGTCATCCTCTCGACCGGTACCAAGAATCTGCAGGAACAGCTTTTCTATAGAGACGTGCCGTTTCTGGAACAAGCCCTGTTTACGGATTCCGCTTCAGGTTCGCGCCTCTCTGTCTGTTACATGAAGGGCCGGAACAATTACCTGTGCCGCAAGAAGCTTTATGACCTGACCGATCAGCCGGTGCTGAGCGGCCTCGAAGAGATCGAGCAATACCGGGCGATCGCTGCCTGGGAAAAGAATACTTCGACGGGCGACCGCGCTGAACTTGCGGAACTGCCCGAGGCCAGCCTGCTGTGGCACAAGCTGGATGCCCGCGCGGACGCCTGCACCGGTCAGAAATGCAGCCAGTGGGAACGGTGCTTTATCACGGAGATGCGACGCCGGGCAATGGAGAGCGACATCATTATTGTGAATCATCATCTCTTCTTCGCGGACCTGGCAATCAAGCTACAGGCGGAAGGCGCACCCGATGCGGGAATTCTGCCTGAGGCGGCCGCGGTGATCTTCGATGAAGCTCACGAGCTGGAGGATGTGGCAGGAAATTATTTCGGTATCTCCGTGAGCAATCTTCGCGTCGACGAGTTGGCTCGCGACGTGGAGCGTTCGATGCAGCACCATAAAATGACTTCGGCGTCGTTGTCTGGCGCCCTCGGCAGTCTGCGCGAGCGTGCCCAGTTGTTCTTTTCTCTGCTTCCTGCCGGCGAAGGGCGTTTTGCCTTTGAGACGCGGCGCGAATTCCTGGAAGAAAACGGCGAGGAGTTCGTCGCCCTGAATCAGGCCTTGACCAGGTTAGCCGGCGAGTTGGAAAGCTTGCAGCAAAAACCAGAAGAAGTATTCAACTTCGTCCGTCGCGCGCAGGAGATTCAGGTGCAGCTGGGCTTTGCGCTTGAATCGGAAGATCGCAACACGGTGTTCTGGATCGAGCGGCGCGGCAGATTTGGCGCACCGCGCAGAAATGCGGGGACGGAGAACTCCCGGGATCAGTTTCAGGGGCGGCAGCACGTATTTCTACAGGCCACACCAATTGACGTTGGCCCAATATTGCGGGAGTGCCTGTGGTCCAAGCTGGAGTGCGCCGTTCTCACCTCGGCGACTCTCGCCGTTGGAGGAGGCTTCGAGTACATCCGCCGGCGACTGGGAATGGAGCACGCCCGCGAGCTGGTTTTGCCCTCCCACTTTGAGTACGAGAGGCAGGCCGTTATGTATGTGCCGCCGGACCTGCCGGATCCGCGCAATCCCCAGTTTACTGTCAGAGCAGGAGAGCGGATCCGCAAGGTGCTGGAGATCACTCGCGGACGGGCTTTTGTTCTTTTCACCAGTTACGCACAAATGAACGACATCTATCAGCGTCTTCTGGGCGAAGTTGAATTTCCGATGCTCCGCCAAGGAGATGCGCCCAAGAGCGCACTGCTGGAGGAGTTTCGCCTAACCCCGAATGCCGTTTTGTTTGCAACCTCTTCGTTCTGGCAAGGCGTGGATGTGCAAGGCGAGCAACTGAGCTGCGTGATCATCGACAGGCTACCCTTCGCCGTTCCTAGTGATCCAATCGTGGCGGCACGGGTGAAAGCGATCGACGCTGACGGTGGGAATGCATTTTTCCAGTATCAGGTTCCGGCTGCTGTCATCACGCTGAAGCAAGGCTTCGGTCGTTTGATCCGCTCGCTTCACGATCGCGGTCTACTGGTCTTGCTCGACAACCGCATTCTGAAGAAGCAATATGGCCGAACCTTCATCGGCAGTCTGCCAAACTACAAGAAGACGACAGAGATGCGGGTGGTCGAAGAATTTTTCGGCGTCGGGCAGTAGCGGCCTACTTCAACTGCTCCTCGGCGCTGCCTGGATCTTTTAATACCTGAACAACAACCCCGGACGGATCTTCCTTGCTGTGATAGACGCGTTGGGTCGCCTTGACGAATTCGGAAGGCTTCGCGTCCGGAATATTGACGAACGTCTGCGGATTACGATCGGTGAGCGGGAACCATGAACTTTGCAGCTGCACCATGATGCGGTGACCACGCCGGAACGTGTGATTGACATCCTGCATCGTGAAATCGACCTCTTCCACCTTGCCGGGGGCAAAAGGTTCCGGCTTTTCGAAGCTGTGGCGGAACTTGCCGCGAAACGGTTCCCCCCTTACAAGTTGCTGGTAGCCACCCATGTCGAAGGTCGGTGGCCCAACGTCCCTTCTGGGCTTTCGATCTTCTGGTCTTTGTGTGTCGAGTTGGCTTTGGGGATAATCGGTGGGATACAAGTCGATCAATTTGACGTCCCAGTCGGAGTCGGTGCCGCTGGTCGAGACGAACAACTTCGGAGTGAGCGGACCCACAATCGTGACGTCTTCCTGCAGAACCGGCGTGGAATAAACGAGAACATCGGTACGGCTGTCCGCGAATCTCTGATCAGAGACCATGTATTCCTGCGGAACACTCTCTGCGCTGTAATTCACGAACGGAACAGGTTTTGCCGGATCGCTGATGTACTCGTCGAAACCAGAACCGTCCGATGCCGGGGCATCAAAGGAGAGCCCATGATTTGGGCCTAGATAAAGCGTTCGCGTCTGCGCTTCTTGCGGAGGCCAAGCGGAATAGCGGCGCCAGACGTTCGTGCCGGTTTCAAAAACGTAAGCTTTAGGCAACTTGGCTTCAGGAGTGCCCTTCAAGTGTTGTTCAAAGAATGGAAAGAGAATGTTCTTGCGATAAAAGTCTCCGGTATTCGAAGCGAAATCTACGCGGCCAAGATGCTCGCCGTCATAGCGCGCCCATCCCCCGTGTACCCAGGGACCAACCACCAGCGCATTAAAGATCCCAGGATTGTTCTTGTCGATGGAGTGGAATGTGGTGAAGGGACCTTGCAGATCCTCGGCATCGAACCAGCCACCCACTGTAAGAACCGCACAATGGATGTTCTTCATGTGCGGCGCCAGATCTCGCGCTTTCCAGTAATCATCGAAGGTGTTGTGCTTCATCTGATCGTCGAAAAGAACACTCTTGCCTGCGAGCAGCTTCGACAAATTACCGATTGGTCCGACGCCCAAGTAGAAGTCGTATCCGTCATTTGTTCCGTAGTCGAAAGCCACAGGAGTTTTGGGAGGCAGTTGCGGGTTCTCCTGAGGCTTAAAGAAGGCGTAGAACCCAAAGTTAGCCGCCAGCATGAATGCACCACCGTGGTAGGCATCGTCTCCCATGAAGAGATTCGTCATCGGAGCTTGCGGTGAAGCCGCCTTCAACGCCGGGTGAGAATCGATGATGCTGGCTGATGTGAAAAATCCCGGGTACGAGATTCCCCAGATTCCCGCATTGCCGTTGTTGTTCGGGACATTTTTCAGCAGCCATTCGATGGTGTCGTAGAGATCGCTGGAATCATCCACGTCTTTGTTGGACTTCTTGTTATCGATGTGTGGGCGCATCTCGACGAACGTGCCCTCCGACATGTAGCGGCCGCGAACATCCTGAAAAACGAAAATATATCCAGCTTTGTCGAAGTCTGGAGAAGGACCGAGCTGAGTGCGGTACTGGTCTACGCCATAAGGACCGACGCTGTAGGGCGTACGGTCGATGAGAAATGGGTAGCTGTGGGAACTATCTTTGGGAACGTAAACCGCCGTGAACAGATGCATGCCATCTCGCATCGGGATGCGAAATTCGTATTTTGTGTAATGCTCTTTGACGTCGAACTCTGAAGTTTCCGGGCGGTTTTGTCCGATTAGGAACGTTGCGAAAACAAGCGTGAATGAAATCAGAGCAGGAATATGGCGGCGCATGGTGCTCCCTGGAGGCATGTAGCCAATCGGCAAAGCTACATTTCTAGTCCTCATCGGTCAAGTCTGGATGCTTAACCGCGATACAATAGAGGTTTGTAGAGCTGCGGCCAAACGCGCTGTAGAAGGCGCGTCCGCAGGAGGACCATGTTCGAGGTTACGGTAGAAGATTCGTTTGCAGCAGGACACTACCTGCGCAATTACAAGGGCAAGTGCGAGAATCCGCACGGCCACAATTACAAGATCCGCGTCACTCTGGCTGGCACGGAGCTGGATAAAGCCGGTCTTTTGCTGGATTTTAAGGACCTTCGCGAGGTGATGAAGCACGTCATCGAGCGCCTGGATCATCAGATGATCAACGACATCGAGCCGTTCACGGTGATTAATCCGTCGGCTGAGAACCTGGCGAAGTATTTCTATGAGCAGTCGAACACTCGGTTGCAATCGGTGACCAACGGGCGCGTGAGGGTGAAAGACGTAACGGTTTTCGAAACCGACAGCACAACAGCGAAATACTCAGAGTAGCCGATCCTCCGAAGGTTGAAAGGCTCACACGCCAGCCGCCCCGTTGGGCGGTTTTACTATGCAGATCACAGAGATCTACAAATCCTTGCAAGGGGAGTCGACTTACGCCGGTCTGCCGTGTGTGTTTGTACGCCTCACCGGTTGCAACCTGCGGTGCACCTGGTGCGACAGCGAATACACCTTCCTTGGTGGCCACAAAATGTCGACAACAGAAGTGCTCGAGGAAGTTTCCCGGCTCAGCCCCCATGGCGGATTGGTTGAGATTACCGGAGGCGAGCCGATGCTCCAGGAGCGAGAGGTTGTTCCCCTGATGCAGACGCTGGTGCAGACGGGCTACACGGTGCTGCTAGAAACAAGCGGGGAACGGTTGCTGGGAGGTGTGCCCGCCGCGGTCATCAAGATTGTGGATGTGAAGTGTCCGGATTCCGCTGAAGGAGATACTTTCCGCGCTGAGAATCTGGAGGCACTGACGGATCGCGACGAGGTCAAGTTCGTCCTCAGCAGCCGTCGCGACTATGAATTTGCCCGCGACTTCGTAAACCGGCACAATCTGGCCCAGAGAGTGAACGCCGTCTTGTTTTCGCCCGCATTCCGGAAAGACGCGAGCGGCGCGCGTGACAGCTCGCAGTGCCTGCTGGATCCGCGAGAGCTGGCGGAATGGATGATCGCCGACAACGTTCCGGCCAGGCTGGGATTACAGTTGCACAAATTCATTTGGGATCCTGCGGTTAAGAGCGTTTAGAAAGACGACTCTCGATACGACGTGTCTACCTTGAACCAGTCACGAGCCGTGGTCTTGCTGAGTGGAGGCATGGACTCGTGCGTCTGCGCAGCCCGAGCCGTCCGTGACCACCAGGTCGCCGCCGTGCACGTCAGCTACGGGCAGCGTACAGAAGAACGCGAGCGGCAATCGTTCCTCGCCATCTGCCAGCGCCTCAAAATCCATGACCGCTTGATGATTCGCAATGAAGCGTTGCGGCAGATCGGGGGCTCGGCTCTCACGGACGAGTCGATCGATGTTCCGGAGTCCGAGGCGGTAGGTGGGAGCATTCCAGCCACCTATGTTCCATTTCGCAATGCGCACTTTCTGGCGGTAGCGGTGAGCTGGGCTGAAGTTCTCGGAGCGGAAAAGGTATATATTGGCGCGGTCGAGCCGGATAGTTCGGGATACCCCGACTGCCGGCCTGCGTACTACAAGGCATTCAACGAAGTTGTGCAAGCGGGAACGAAAGACGGGCGAATCGAAGTCGTCACGCCGCTAATCGCCATGCACAAGGCCGAGATCGTGCGGCTTGGCCTTGAACTCGGTGCGCCCTTCGATTTAACTTGGTCATGTTACAGCCGAGAGGATCAGGCCTGCGGGGTATGCGACAGCTGTGTGTTGCGCCTACGCGCCTTTCAAGCTGCTGGAGCGCAGGACCCGATTCCATATGCGGCGAGATAGTTCTGTTTGGCCCGGCGCCTCTGCTGAGGGATTTCGATTGAGCCCTACACGGTGCCGACTTTCTGGGAGACGTTCTTTTGCCGGGAGGCAAACAATGAAAAAGCATTTGGCAATTATCGGGAGTCTGGTTCTTGCGCTGGGACTGTGCTCGGTTCCGGTCTTCGCGCAGGCCTCAGGAACCGTGAAAGGCGTTTGTAAGGATGCGGAAGGTAACCCGATCGCAGGTGGAGTGGTTGAGTATGACAATCTGGACAACGGACAGAAGTACAACCTAAAAACAAACGGCAAGGGGGAGTACTTCTCGCTAGGTATCACACCCGGCAAATACAGAGTAGTCCTCTTTAAAACAGCGGACGACCAGAAGGCGAACAAAGAGCTCTATCACATCGCCGGCTTCCAGGTGCAGCTTGATGAGAACGTTCTGGACTTGGACCTGAAGAAGGAAGCCGAACGGCAGGCAAAGGGAGAAGGCCTCTCTGCTGAGGAAATGAAGGCGAGACAGGAGCAGGCGGCCAAGCAGCAGAAGGAGACGAACACCGTCAAGACGCTGCAGGGCAAGCTAGACGCTGCGAATGCCGCGATTCAGGCAAAAGACTACGATACGGCGATCACAAACTTAACGGAAGCCAACCAAGTTGACCCCAGTCGCGATGTGCTCTGGTATCGCCTCGGGGATGCCTACAGGCTCTCGGCCGGAACTCAGACGGATTCAACAGAAAAGCAGAAACGGTATGACTCAGCAATCGATTCATATAACAAGGCGATCCAGCTTCTGCAGGACTCGATCCAAAACGGCAAGGAAAAAGATGCAGCCAAGGCAAACCAGAAGCTGGCGGGCTTCTACACGAATCTCGCCGACGCTTATGCACGAGATCGCAAGACTGACGACGCCGTAAAGAGCTACGAGGCTGCCGCCAAAACGGATCCCGCTTCAGCGGCGGGTGCCTACTTCAACATCGGAGCCGTGTATACAAACGCTGGCCGGGTAGACGACGCAAACGCAGCGTTTGACAAGTGCATCGCCGCTGATCCGACCCGGGCCGAGGCCTATTACCAGAAAGGTGTGAACCTTTTGGGCAAGGCGACCCTCCAGGGCGACAAGACAATCGCTCCTCCGGGAACGGCCGAAGCATTCCAGAAATACTTGGAAATGGCACCAACTGGTCCAAATGCGCAGAGTGCGAAGGACCTTCTGGCCAGCATCGGCTCCAGCGTGGAAACCAGCTACGGCACGAAGAAGAAACCCAGCAAGAAGTAGACTCGCTTTATTTGCAACTACTTACGGAAGCGGGGGCGCTTCGGAGCCGCCTCTTTCTGTTTCTGCCTGGAGTTACCAAGGGCTATGCACTTCATGGGCTTAGTCATCCCGCGTCGAACGCGATACAGTGAATTCATTCGGTCCTCTTCCATTCTGTGGTGCATGCGATTCCGGTATGTGAGGAAGAATGGCAGCACCAACAATTGCTCCGATTTCCGTCGCATTAGATGATTTTTCCGGAAGCGGCCGAGTAGCCACCCCGGCGCTTTTGAGCGCCATGTTGCGCGCCGCAGAGAAGATTAGCGATTTGATCTTTTCTCCGGGACGCCCGCCACAAGTCCAGGTTTATGGGCAGATGATTCCGGTTCAGGTGCAGGGGCTAACTGTCCTGAACGCCGACGATACCCGTCACATCGCTGCTGATCTGATTGGCGATAACAAACAGGCAATCACTACTCTGCGTGAGCACGGAGCTTGCGACATTTCTTATGGATTGCCCGGCCTGGCGCGCTTTCGAGTGAATATTTTTATTCAGCGCGGAAGTTGCGCGGTTGTTATGCGAGTGATTCCGACGACCGTACCCGAGTTCACGTCGCTGCGACTCCCATCTCAGCTGTCTGAAATCACGAAGCTCAGGGACGGGATCGTTCTGGTGACCGGCGCGGCCGGATCCGGCAAGTCGTCCACACTGGCTGTTTTGCTCGATGCCATCAATCGCGAGAAGTACTACCACATCATCACCATCGAAGATCCGATCGAGTTTCTGCACAACCACAGGTGTTCGACGATTCACCAGCGCGAGCTCCATAGTGATACGCCCAGTTTCGCCCACGCGTTGCGATCGGCGATGCGGCAGGCGCCGAAGGTGATCCTGGTCGGTGAAATGCGCGATCGTGAGACGATCGAAATTGTTCTTGAGGCTGCCGAAACCGGGCACCTCGTTTTTTCCAGCCTTAATACGATGGATGCTTCCAAGACTGTAGAGCGCGTCGTGAGTTCCTTCTCTGCAGCTGAGCAGCAATCGGTGCGTGAGCGGTTTGCCAAGTCATTCCGCTACATCATTTGCCAACGACTGATGTCGAAGACCGATCGCAGCGGACGCGTAGCTGCATTCGAGATATTGAAGGCGAACTCTCGTACCCGTGAATGTATCGAAAAGGGAGAGCGTGAAAACAGTACTCTCCTCGATGCCATGAAGGCCGGTAATTCTGAAGGAATGCAACACTTCGATTCCGAAATCGCAAAGCTGGTTCAGGATCGCGTCGTCGACCTGGAGTTGGGACTGTCGTTCGCTACCAATCCGGCCACGCTCGGCCAAGAGCTAGCACGGTAATCGTTCAACCACCAGATTGAGGGCCGGCGCTCCACTGTCGGCAGAATCCACTATCATCGTTGCATGCCTGCCGGTCCGGCTGTTTCCAATGTCCTCAGCTTCGAAGATGCGCGCCGAGTCGTAGAAGAACACGCGTCGTTGATTCATCCGAATGAAGTAGAGTCGGTTGCCCTCCTCGCCGCTGCGGGACGTGTTCTGGCTAAGGCAATCGTCGCAGATCGGGATATCCCGCCCTTTCCCCGCTCTACACGTGACGGTTACGCCGTGCGATCTGCAGATGTGCTAACCGTTCCAGTAGCGCTTCAGTCGATTGGCGAGATCAGAGCTGGCGAGAGAATCGAGAATCTTCCGGGCAATCTTGAAACCGGGCAAGCGGTTTCGATTATGACGGGAGCTCCGGTGCCAAACGGCGCAAATGCCGTCGTCATGGTGGAGTACACATCGCAGAACGGCAATCGAGTCGAGATCAACAGGACAGTATCGAACGGGGAAAACGTTGTCCCCAAGGGAGCCGAAGCACGCGCTGGCAGAGAGCTGGTGGCTCGCGGCGTCCGTCTGAATGAGGTGGCGATCGCTTTGGCGGCTTCAACCGGGAAGTCGAAGGTCGAAGTTTATAGGCGTCCGCGAGTCGCAGTCGTGACGACTGGCGATGAGATTGTTTCAGTTGATGCGGTTCCGGCGCCTACGCAGATTCGGAATTCAAACAGCTATTCACTTGCGGTCCAGATTCAACGGACGGGGGGCGAGCCTGTAATTTTACCGATTGCGCCCGACGAGCCGAAAGCGCTCCGGCTGCTCATTGAAGAAGGCCTGAAGTCCGATCTGTTGCTTCTGACCGGCGGCGTCTCCATGGGACGTTACGATCTGGTCGAGCAGGTTTTGTCAGAACTGAAGGCTGAATTCTCTTTTACAGGCGCAAAGATTCAACCCGGACGCCCCGTGGTGTTTGGGAGATGCAGTACTGGTGCCGATGCAAGCCACAAGGCAGGCACATATTTCTTCGGGCTCCCCGGGAACCCCGTTTCGACCATGGTTACATTTGAGCTCTTTGCGCGGCCAGTCCTAGAGGCTTTGGCGGGGATGTTGCCGCGCAAACTACAGTTCGTCTACGTGAAGCTAAAATCTGAAATTCGCGTGAAGCCGGGCCTGACCCGTTTTCTCCCCGCAATTCTTTCCGGGGAATTCGGCGATTCGAGAGTTGAACTCATTCCCTGGCAGGGTTCAGGCGATGTCGCAGCCACCGCACGAGCGAATTGCTACATCGTGATTCCGCTGGACCGCGAGCAGATTCCTGTCGATGAGTTCGTGCCAGTCATGATGCGCTAGCCACCGTCGTGCCCGAGTCTCGTTGGCTGTGTCCCATGTAAGATACATACAGCTCTAGATTCCCAGATGCCCAACCAACTCTCGCACTACGATCGCGCCGGGCAGGCCCGCATGGTCGATGTTTCCGGCAAGGCTGCTAGCAAGCGCGCAGCCGAAGCTAGCGGCTTTGTGGCCGTGAAGGCAGACGTGTTGCGCGCACTTCCAGCGAACCCCAAGGGCGATCCGCTCGAAGTTGCGCGAATTGCCGGAATCATGGCAGCCAAGCGCACCTCGGAACTAATTCCCATGTGTCATCCGTTACCGCTTTCGCTCGTTGATGTCGACGTGCGCGTGTGCGAGAATGGCGTCGCGATCACCTCGAGAGTCACGACGACCGCTGAGACCGGAGTTGAGATGGAAGCGTTGGTGGCCGTCAGCGTTTCTGCTCTTACGATCTACGACATGCTCAAAGCGGCCGATAAAGGCATTGAGATTCGGGACATCGTGTTGCAGCGAAAGACCGGTGGAAAGAGCGGCGAGTACAGACGACGGGAAAAGTAACCTTAGACGAACCCATGGCCGATAGTGTCAAACTGCTGCTTGTGGACGACAATCCGATGGTGCTGGGGATGTTGCAGCAGGCCTTGTCGTCCCTCTCTAGAGTCACTACGGCGACAGATGCCGCGGACGCGCTCCTAAAAGCTGTGGACGATACTCCCGATCTATTGGTCTGCGATTACCGCATGCCGGGCATGGATGGCCGTCAGCTCGTCGAAAAGCTGAAGAGCCGTCCTGCTACCGCTAACTTCTCCACCGTGCTAATGGCGAGCAAGGCAGATATCGCAGAGCGCCTGTCGCCGCAGGATGCCGCCGACGATTACCTCGAAAAGCCATTTTTCCTGAAAGAAGCAACGCGCCGGGTCAAGCGCATGATCGACCGAATCGCTCTTGAGAAGATGGCCAAGACCGCTCCTTCTGACGGTGTTGTCCGTGGCAATCTTTCACAGATGAACGTGATCGACCTGATGCAGTCGCTCGAAATGGGACGTAAAAGCTGCCAGCTCTCTCTCAGTAACGAAGGAGAGAAGTGTGAAGTCTTTTTTGTCGAGGGGCAAGTCAAGCACGCTACTTATGGCTCGCTGGTTGGCGATGAGGCCGTGTTCAGAGTCCTGCGCTGGACTGGCGGCAACTTTCAACTCGATTTCGAAGGCAAGACCGACAAAGAGACCACACAGCTGAACACTCAGGGCCTGCTGATGGAAGGTCTGCGGCTTCTCGATGAATCTACCCGCGATGGCGGTGAGAGCGAACCTTCAACTGAGATCCAAGCCGAGGCGCGGGCTGCATCTACTAGCGCGCCCGCTGTTTCTGCGCCTCCAACTCGCCGCAAGGAAGAAGAGGAAGACGTCCTCCTCGATGGCTGATCTCAATCATCAGTACACTGCCGCGGTTGTAACGGTCAGCGACTCCTGCTCGCGCGGAATGCGCGACGATCGATCCGGCCCTGCAGTTGCTCAACTTCTCGAACAGCTCAAATTCTCCGTTGTCGTGCGCGAAGTTATCCCCGACGATCGGATCCAGATTCAAAACCTGTTGATCCGCCTCGCGCGGGAAGTGCGCTTGGTCGTTACAACGGGAGGCACGGGAGTTGCTCTCACAGACGTTACTCCTGAAGCGACCGTTACTGTATGCGATCGCGTGTTGGATGGCGTCGCTGCGAGCATGCGAAGCGATGGGCTCAAGAAAACTCCGTTTGCGGCGTTAAGCCGTGGGGTCTGCGGAGCACGCGGCTCGGCGTTGATTCTCAATCTACCCGGAAGTCCTCGTGGCGCGGTCGAATCGCTCCAGGCGGTTGCTGCCTTGTTGCCACATGCTCTGGATCTCCTCGGCGGAAAAACGGAACACATCTAGCCAGAAGTTCAACTATCGATGTCCCAAGATCGCTTTTCCGGGATAAACATTTGGGATCATCTTGCCATCGTCAATCAGCACCGTCCCGCCAACCAGTAATTCATGGACTCCGACACTGGGTTTCATTGGTTTCGCAAACGTAGACTGATCTGAAATCGTATTCGGATCGAAAACCACGATGTCAGCATCAGCCCCCTCTTGCAGGCGTCCTTTCTGGTGCGCGGCAGGCGTCGAACTCTCCAGCACCTGAGCCGGCATGAGAGTCATCTTGCGCAGAGCGTCCATCCAGGTCAGAACTTTCTTCTCACGCACGTATTGCGCCAAAATACGCGAATAAGTTCCTGCGTTACGCGGATGTCCTTCCGCTCCATCACTCGCGATCATGATCAGGGGGTTCGGAATGGTTTTGTCGACCATCTCCTGCGTATTTGCAAAAACTAAGACCCATTTTTGCGTTCCTGAAGTGTGCAACTCGTCGAAACGCTCTTTTGTGAGATGTTCTCCCGTGTCGGGGATGACAAGGTCGCTGTAGTCGATGCCAAGTCTTTCCTTCCATCCGGGATTGAAGAGAGCAGAGTTGATAGCGGTCATGCCGGCGATGTAGGGATAAGCCTCGGTCGTGACGTCAAGTCCACGGGCGCGCGCTCCGGCAATCATGGACAGGCATTCGAATGTATCGCGAAGGCACGTACTGTTGACGTGCACGATGTGCAGCGGTGCTCCGCTGATGGCGGCTGCGCCAATCACTTCCTCCACACCTTCGATGGCTGAACCAGGTTCGATTCGGCCGAAGCTGCGCATGTGGGTATAAACTGGCAGCTTTCGCTCGGCTGCGGTGCGGAACATATCGATGACTTCCAGTCGTGTCGCCCCGGGCGTGTATTGAATGCCCATACCAAGTCCAAGCGCGCCAGCATCGAATTCGTTCCTCAGGCGTTGCTCGATCGTCTCGATCTGCTCTGGGGTTGCAGGTTGATCCGTTGCAGCTCCACTCTTTGGAAGAATTGTCCCATCGGGCAGTGGCGAGCCGAAAATCAGAGAGCGAGCCGCCACATGGCTGGCAGTTGTGCCGAAGTGAATCAGCGAGTGCCCTTCCTTCGACTTCACGAACTGAGCCACATCTGGGACGCCAATTTCCATCTCCAGGGCAGTTGTGACACCGTCGAAAGCTTTCACCCGCTGGCTGGCGAGGTCCTGACCATGCTGGTGCAGATCAATAAACCCGGGGGCAACAATTCGCCCGCCAGCATCAATGACGCGCGCGCCGGACAGGGGCTCACTGGAAATGCGCGCGATCTTGCCTTCCCGAATGCCAACATTGCGTATCGCATCGAGATTGGTTTCCGGGTCCATCACCCGACCGCCCGCCAGCACGATGTCGTACTGCTGAGCAGACGCGAGTGTTCCCAGTAGAACCACACAGATCACCAAGATCTTGCGCATCAAGGCCTCCAAAGCTAGCGATCATAGCAGCGAACCAAAGGCCTCTCCACCGGCCCTTCTCCGTGAGAAAGAGATGCCAAGCTGACACATCGGTTTTTCATCACGTACACTGACTATTCCACTTGAAAACGATCGGACACATTTTAGCCCGCTACACCGCATGGGTGTTGGGGCTTATGAAGGTGCTGGGCATTTGGGGCGTTTTCGTTATTGCCTTCGCTGACAGCGCATTGCTCGGCATGCCGGTGGACTTCATCGTTGCAACCTACGTTTACCAAGATCGCCGACGAATGCTGATCTACGTTGCCATGGCATCGCTGGGATCGGCGCTAGGTAGCATTCCACTTTATTTGATCGGCTACTGGGGTGGAGAAAAGGTTCTCCGCAAGCGCATCACCGAGGAACGCTTTCTAAAAATCCACAGATCCTTTGAGCGCAATGAGTTCTGGGCACTCATGCTTCCCGGGATGCTGCCTCCACCCATGCCGTTCAAGGTGCTGGTTCTTGCAGCAGCAGTCTTCGAAATGAAGTTCCGCGATTTCCTGGTCGCGATCTTCGCGGGTCGCTTCGTACGATTTCTTGTGCTCTCAATGCTGGTGCTCTGGTTTGGTCCTCAGATCATCAGCCATTTCGGGGGAATCTTTAAGCAGCACTGGATGCTGCTTTCGGGCGCAATGCTCGAACTTGCTCTTATTCTCTGGCTGTTTGCGCGGCGATCTAAAAGAAAATCGGCAGCCTCCAAGGTCGATGCCACCGATGTGAATCGGAACTAATTTTCGAAAAAACTAAACTGCAGCGGAGTGGTCGCTCGATTTCTGCAGCCGGCTTGCGATCGCGGGCAGCACCGCCGCAGCTCCAAACATCAACGTCGCAAACAACAGGTCACCCTCGACGCCACGCCGGAAAAACGCCAGTCCGGCGTCGTAGCAAGTCATGAGGCCGGCGAAAGTTCGGGGATACATATCCCATGCAGCCCAGACAGCGAAATTGCTGATCAAGAAGAACGAAACGGAACTGGCCAGTGTGGTAACGAGAATCCGAATGGCTCCGGCATTCTCCTTGAGAGTAGATCCCAGCCAGAGTATCGCGGCATACCAGGCCCAAGTCACGAAATGGTCCCAGCTGAATGGATAACGATACACGAGGGTCGTAAGCGCAACATCGGATCCGGCCAGAAGTACCAGCGGAATCCACATCCGGTTACGCGAGACGCGCGATCCGAAGAAGAGGAGCGCAGCTCCAACCGGCGTAAATGCCATGGGATGCGGCATGAATCGAACCGCGACCGCAAACAGCAGAAATAGGTAAGCCAGCATATTCACCTCGAAAGCGAATTCCTATTCTGTGCGCTGGCGAGACTTGCGTCAAGAGGACGACCTCTGAGGACGACCTCTGATTGACGACCTCTGATTTGACTCACTTGAAGAATGAGCAAGAAACAGCAGACATCACCGCTGACCGGGATCGGGGACAACGATTTGCCTGGAACCGTTGTCATACACATCCCCCACGACATGCAGGTTCGTATCGATCTTCACTGCTGCCCCCAGAACTCGGCGGCCTCGATCCCCACGAGCGGCATCCGGGATCTGCAGGTATCGCAGGTCCTGGAAATGGACGATATATCCACTGTCCGGTGCTTCCAGAATTTCAGTTTCTGTGATCGGATATTGCGCCCAGTCCAGAAAGACGCGCCCAGCATAGGATCTCTTTGCAGCAAGCGTAATCGGCGTCTCCTCGGGCTTGTATCGGACATTCATGCTCTCGTCGTCTACATCAGGTGTCAAAGAATCAACGGGAGCGAGCGCGAAGAACGCGGGTGTTTCAACCACACCGTACCACTGGAAAGGATCGATTGGCTCGGGATATGCCGAGACCCGGAGGGGGTCCACACCTTTGTAGTTCCGGGCCTGAAGCGCACTCACCGCACGGCGATGCTCGTAGTCGCGCACTCCCCACAGCAAAACGATTCCAATAAGTGCAACCGAAGCCGCAAGACGTCCGCGGGGGCCGCGGCTGCGCGCACCGATATCTCTGTCGATAAGAGCAAAACCTAACGGTGCGACGAGACCCAGAATCAGCAAACCCCAGATCACGGGTTCCCAGATGAAAACGATGTCCCACGAGTACCACCGCTCCGAGAACGGCCAGAATGGGCGCACGCCATAATTGTTCGTGAAGTCGAGCAGGATATGGCTGAGCCCGGCAAGGCATGCATAAAGGAAGAGCAAACCCCAACGAGGCGGCAGATTGGGATCATTGGTCCTGCGACCTCGAATTCGCCAGATCAGATAGACAAAACCCGTAACCGCAACTGCAACCAGAGGCACTCCGAGAAAAGAATGCGTGAACCCGCGATGGTGTGCGAAGCCGACGGCTCGACCCCAAAAAACGCCGATCGTATCCAGGTCGGGAGCCTCGGCCGCCAAGGTGAGGGTCAGCGTCGCGAGCGCCGTCTTGCGATTCAACCCGGCACGCCCCATGCACGCGCCGGTCAGAAAGTGGGTAATGGGTTCCAAGCAGAGAAATGTATTTTATTTCATCTTCCTGTCGGACGTGGCGCCAGAAGGGTGAGGGCATTAGGGACAACTGCGATTTCAGCCGGCAGGCTTCCGATCAGTTCGCCATCAGCCTCGACATAGATCTTAGGTCCCGTTTGTGTGCTGTTCGTACGCGGATCCGCGTAGTCACAAGATGCCTTGGTGCCATACGCGAGTTTAATTCCAGGAATCGCCCACGCTTGCCCCAGCCAGCTGCGAGTCACGTAAGCCAGATACGAGAGCCGATTGCCTGTCTGGCAAAGAATGAGCCTAACGTCGTCTCGATCCAGAGACGCACCCGGCGCCAGCCCGCGAATGACACCCCCAAAATTCTGAATGCGCACCGCAAGAAGTTCGGTGACCTGTGCATCCGTCGATGTGGCGTCGCCTGCATTACTGTAAGACACACGAAATCGAGTCATCGGATAGGTAAACCACATGTGCCATGCGTTGGCGTAGTAAGCGCCCATTCCGAGGCGCTGCTTGGTCCGGGTACGCAGCTTGTAAAACAGATGCGCGTCGACCCCGATTCCTGCGGCCACAACAAAAAACAGCGTCTCGCTTCTGCCATTGAGGTCTAGACACGAGATCTGCCCGAGAGCAATTCGTTTGGGAACCGCTTGGAGCGCTGCCTTTGCCGCGGCTGGAATATTAAGCGGAAGCTTTAGATCGTGCGCCAGTGCATTCGCCGTACCAAGCGGAAGAATTCCCAACGCAACCGGCGTGTTGGCGAGAACCTGGGCTATGTTATGAATCGTGCCATCGCCGCCGCACGCAAAGATCGTGTCGCAACCTGAAGCGATGGCACGACGTGCCTCTTCACCGGCATGGACACGAGATCGGGTTGGTAGGAGTTCGGCTTCGACGCCGCCTTCCCGAAGTATGGAGAGCCCTGATTGCAGTTCCCGCTGACGTTGACGGCTACCGCCCGAATCCGGATTGTAGAGCAACGCCGCCTTTCGCATACAGAGTCGAAGCTGAATTGTACCTGACGTGAATGCTGCGGCAGAGCAGTCAGCGAGATCCCCACTCCCACATACCAAACATGGCCTTCTGCGGCAATGGATGCCCTAGCTGACGAGCCAGCATGGCGATCTGGCCGCGGTGATGCGCATCGTGCGCAATCAGGTAGCCGAAGAATCCCGCAACATCGGGACGAAAATTTTTGATGCGACCGTCGGATTCTAAAGCCCGAGCAGTGAGCACACGTAACGCTTTGCAGCTGCCTTCGAGGGCGCGGGTCGCTTGGCTAGCAGTTACCGTTCCGCGATCAAGTTGATCGGGAATTGTTTCTGCCTTCGCAGCCTTCAGCCACATGACGCGGACGTTGTGCATGTGCGCGACAATCGCCGCAATGGTCCGTCCTTTGCCGTCAGGCGGCTTGGAGTTCCAAGCTTCTGCGGGCAGGTTCTCGATTAAGTATTGGGTGATGCGATTATTAGTATCAAGTGCGTTCAGCAAAGCGACCGGAAGGTGAGCCGAAAAGGGCTGAACTGCAGCTTTGGAGGCAGCGCCGGAGTTTTTGGGCATGATGTTATCCCCTGCAGGGCGCTTCAATTTGGCACATCCGGCACCGACTTGCAAGATCGTCGGTGGGGATCGTCGGTGGAATTGGTCTCCACTCGCGCTCTCGATCAGCTAGAAATGCTCCGGAGTCGGTCCGAATATAATCTTTGCGATGCCCGTAGCAAAAGATCCAGAAAAGAAGATTGAAGCACTCCGTGAGAAGATTCGCCACCACGAATACCTCTATTACGTCCTCGACAGACCCGAAATCAGCGATCAGGAATTCGATTCGTTGATGCAGCAACTCAAAGACGTGGAGGCAGAACACCCCGACTTGATCACTCCGGATTCGCCGACCCAACGTGTGGGAGGCAAGCCGCGCGAGGGTTTTGTTAAGGTCCGGCATTCTTCGCCGATGCTCTCTCTCGACAATACCTACAACGAAGAAGAACTCCGCGGCTGGGAGCGCCGTGTCCACGAGCTCACTGGTCGAAAGGACATCGATTACATTTGCGAGCTCAAGCTGGACGGAATGTCTCTGGCATTGACCTACGAAAATGGCCGGTTGGTGCGTGGTGTTACACGCGGTGACGGCTCTGTGGGTGAAGATGTCACGCCGAACGTGCGTACCGTCCGCTCGATTCCCCTTGTGATTGACAACGATAGGTTAAAGAAAGCAGGCATGCCGCCTAACTTTGAAACGCGCGGCGAATTACTCATGCCTACCGCCGCTTTCAAAAAGCTGAATGAAGAACGTGAACGCAAGGGACTGCCGACGTTCGCCAATCCGCGGAATTTTACGGCAGGCACGGTACGCCAACTTGACGCGAATATTACGGCGGAACGACGCCTTGATTTCTTCCCCTACATCCTTCTCGAGAATGGACGCACCTACTTTCCTCGGCACTGGGAAACTCTGACCGCTCTCCAAACAGCAGGCTTCAAAGTCAATCAATATCGCAAGCTGGTGCACTCCATGGAAGAAGTCTGGATTTTCATTCAGCAGTGGGAAGGAAAGCGGGACTCGCTGCCTTACGAGATCGACGGAATCGTGACCAAAGTCGATCGCACGAATCTGCAAGGCGAACTGGGTTTCACTGGGAAAGCTCCTCGCTGGGCCATTGCGTACAAATACGCCGCGCGAGCCGGGGTCACAAAGCTGGAGAACGTGCGCTGGCAGGTCGGACGTACGGGCAAATTAACTCCAGTGGCCGAGTTGGCCCCTGTCGCTATCGGTGGCACGACGGTTCGCAATGCCACCCTACACAACATGGACGAAATCGACCGTCTCGGCGTCAAGATCGGGGACTGGGTCCAGGTTGAGCGCGGAGGCGACGTGATTCCGAAGGTCGCGAAGGTGGTCGATGATAACCCCCATCCACGCGGTGAACAGGAAATCGAGGCGCCGGAGAATTGCCCGGTGTGTGGCACGAAAGTCGTCCGCACCGAAGGCGAAGTCGACTTCCGCTGTGTGAACGCTAATTGCCCTGCCAAGCTGCTGGGGACCATCCTGCATTTCGCGTCGCGCGGCGTGATGAATATCGACGGCATGGGCGAATCGCTCGTCAATCAACTGATCGAGCGTGGCTTGGTCAAAAATGTTGCCGACATCTACGACCTCACGAAGAAGGACCTGCTCAGCCTGGAGCGTTTTGCTGACAAGTCGGCACAGAACATCCTCGACGAGATCGAGAATTCCAAAAAGCTGCCGCTGGAGCGCGTCATCTATGGACTGGGCATCCGCATGGTCGGCGAGCGAACTGCACAATTCCTCGCCGAGCATTTCGGCTCGATGGTGGCTCTCGCCGATGCCAGCGTCGCAGAACTGCAGAATGTCGGCGAGGTAGGCCCTAAAATCGCAGAAAGCATCGCAGAGTTCTTCCGCAATCCTGCAAACAAGAAGTTGGTCGAGCGCTTGGGAAACGCGGGGCTGGCGTTCCAGGGACAGAAGAAAGAACGCGGCACAAAGCTCGCGGGCAAAACCTTCGTCCTGACAGGAACCCTGGCGAACTACTCCCGCGATGAAGCGAAAAAGATGATTGAGGACGCCGGCGGAAAAGTGACGGGATCAGTCAGTAAGAAAACGGACTACGTGATTGCCGGTTCTGACGCTGGATCAAAACTCGATAGGGCCAAGGAACTGGGAGTGGCAGTGATCAATGAGGGAGATATGGAACAGCTGATCGCCTCTTAGCTACTGGTTTTCGAAAAGGCCGTGGACAGTTTTTCCCAAGTCACCTCCAGCGTTTCTGGCAGCACTCGCGTTTCGCCCACGACCGAGACGAAATTTGCATCCGCCACCCAGCGTGGCAGCACGTGCATGTGAATGTGCCCCGCGATTCCGGCACCAGCCGCCTTCCCGATATTCATTCCGAGGTTGATCCCATCCGGGCGGTAGAGTTGGCGCAGAACGGTCTCCGTCCGTTGCGACAGGCTCATCATTTCATTCGCAGCATCTCTGTGCAGCTTGTGCAACTCGTCCAAGTGCGTGTAGGGCACGATCATTACGTGTCCCGGCGTGTAAGGGAAGGCATTCAGGATGACGAAGCAGTGCCGTCCACGATGAACAACCCCAGCCTTGGCGTCATCTTTCTCTTTCGGAGCCTCGCAAAACACGCATGCGGTGGTCTTTTCCGTCCCTGAGACGTAGGCATACCTCCATGGTGTCCAGAGATAATCCATAGCAGGGCAGGTTAGCAGATCAAAGCTTGTTCGGAAAATGTAACGCTGAAACAAATCTGTAACATGCGCCGGATTTGCGTTTGACACTGTTCGCGCACGATTGCTATAGTCGAATAGTTCCCATTGGACGCGGGTTCTTTGTAATAACGTCCGACAGCTGGGATTGTCCAAGCTCATTCGCCAGGGTGGGCCCACCACAACCAAACGACTCGTCCAGCAGTCCGCTACGCAAGTCCCGCATCCGGTATTCAGAGAGGCATAATCTTGTTCGACGAAACCACCGCCCACAATTCAGACTCCACCTCCGCCGTTGCCACCGAAGCTGAGCCGACAATGGAGCACCAGCTAACAGAACAGAATTCGATTGCCGAAGCGAGCCAGCCAGGCGCTGCGCAAGAGGCTCCAGCCGAGGAGAAAGCTGCTGCCGGCGAGGACTTCGCCTCGGCGCTCGAGACTTTCACCACGGAAGCTGAAGAGGCAGTCAGCGACGACCGCGTGATCAAGGGTACCGTCCTGAAGCTGACAGGCACTCACGTAGTCGTCGACATCGGTGCGAAGTCAGAAGGCATGCTGCCTCTGTCTGAGGTGCTCGATCACGAGGGCAGGCCGAAGTTCCAGCCCGGCGACGAAATCGATGTGATGCGCGACAAGGGCGAGGCCGAGGAAGGCTACATCAACCTTTCCCATCAGAAAGCCCAGCGCATCCACGCCTGGGAAGAGATCGAGAAAGCTTACAACGAGAAAAAGCCGATCAAAGCGCTGGTGATCGATCGCATCAAGGGCGGATTAACAGTCGACATTCACGGTGCACACGCGTTCCTTCCTGGTTCCCAAGTTGATCTGCGGCCGATCCGCAATCTGGACGGGATGAAGGGTCAGATTCTCGATGTTGCGGTGATTAAGCTCAACAAGAAGCGTGGCAACATCGTCGTCTCGCGCAAGGACTTGCTCGAAGGCGAGCAGCAGGAAAAGCGGTCCAAAACACTGGAGCATCTGGAAGAAGGTTCAGTCCTGACTGGAGTCGTTAAGAACCTGACCGAGTACGGCGCTTTCGTCGATCTCGGTGGCTTGGACGGCCTCCTCCACATCACAGACATGTCTTGGGGACGCCTTACTCACCCGAAAGACTTGGTAAACGTCGGCGATCAGATCCAGGTCAAAGTTCTGAAGTACGACAAAGACAAACAGCGTGTTTCGCTCGGATTCAAGCAGCTCACACCTGATCCGTGGCTTGATGCCGAGCATCGTTATCCCGAGGGCGCTCACGTCCAGGGACGCGTCATCAGTGTGACCGACTACGGAGCCTTCGTCGAACTTGAGCAGGGAATCGAGGGCCTCGTCCACGTCAGCGAGATGACCTGGTCGAAGCGCATGAAACACCCGTCGAAGCTCGTCAATGTCGGCGATCAGGTCGAATGCGTTGTGCTCAACGTCAATCCAACGGAGCGTCGCATCTCCCTCGGCATGCGCCAACTGGCAGCCAACCCATGGGATTCTTTGCATGAGAAGTTCCCGGTCGGTATGACCGTCGAAGGCCGCGTTCGCAACCTGACTGATTTCGGTGCTTTCATCGAAATCGAGGACGGAATCGACGGCCTTGTCCATGTCAGCAACTTGAGCTGGACCAAGCGCGTGAAGCATCCTTCCGAAGTGCTGAAGAAGGGCGACCGCGTGAAGGCTGTCGTTCTGGCGATCGAGCCCGACAAGCGGCGCCTTTCACTCGGCGTCAAGCAGCTTCAGCCCGATGTCTGGGAGTCGTTCTTCCAGACTCATCACATCGGTGATGTCGTTCACGGCAAGGTGCTCCGCGTCGCGGCGTTTGGCGCTTTCGTTGAAATTGCAGAGGGCGTTGAAGGCTTATGCCACAAGTCCGAAGCAACCGATGAGGACGGCAATCCGTTGCACCTGGAGCCGGGCATCGAACACGACTTCAAGATCATCAAAATGAATCCGGACGAGAAGAAAGTAGGCCTCAGCATCCGCGCAGTGGGCGAAGAAGCCTCGCGTTCAGAAGTCGAAGCCTATAAACAACCGGTTTCAAGCACGAGCTCCACGATCGGCGAGCTCATCTCCTGGAAGCGCGCCAGCAACGAAAATAACTAGGGCGTGTTCACACTACGTCAACAATCTTCGAGTAAGATGCATGCATGGAGATCACAGCCGAGCAGTACGAGCGAATTCAAGATTGCTTGCCGGTGCAGCGTGGCAATGTGCGGCATG
>Ga0126371_10000861_pt1 | contig 25411 bp, 24 predicted proteins | sample PanSoiMetaPlot_4_FD_110145 | JGI IMG/M metagenome (GOLD analysis project Ga0126371, IMG submission 110145) | Tropical forest soil microbial communities from Panama - MetaG Plot_4 | ecosystem: Environmental > Terrestrial > Soil > Tropical forest > Bulk soil | place: Panama | collected 2016-02-17 | reverse complement strand
TTACATCCGGGCCTACGCCAAACACGCCCGCCCCTTCCGCTGGACCTATACCGATCCGAAACGCCGCATTACCACTAATCGAATCACTGGGACGGTCCACTAGTTGGTGAGCCGCGAGGAGGCTTCCTGAATATTCCAAGGCATCTTCGAAGATGGCCTCAGGGCGCTAGCCGACCGGTTCATCTCAAGAGCGCGGAAGGCTGGCTAACCGGCCTGGAAGAGTTGGGCGGCGAAGCTTAACGCGGACACCGTTACGCCCTAAAAAGCCTTACGCGCGCCGACGTAAGGTTACTCGTTCATTAAAAAGAAGCGAGTGTCGAACCGCTTCATCATTGAGCCAGTGAGCCGCCGTCTTGTGAACCAGGACCAGATAGTGTGGCGGGCGGAAGGCGCAGTTCAAGGTTCTGGCGTTTGAACTACTGTCGCAAACAGCAAAGGAGGTGCCTCTATGGATGAAAGCTATTCGCCGCAATATGAACCGGACGTCCCCACTCAGCGAGATCAAGTCGAAGGACGTGAAGGACGAGCATCACTCTTTAATTGGTGGTCGCTTCTTTCGCTGATGATCGCGCTGATTGTTGTTCTCGTCGCGTACTTTTACATTTCCTCGGAGCGGCAATGGAATCGCAATCTGGCGTCTGAGAATGAAAGGCTTTCGTCTTCGCTCGAGCACCTGCAGAGCCAACTTCGATCGATGAGCGACCGGTTGAGCGACTTGCAGGCGAGAGTGCCGCCTCCAGCTCCAACAACGACGGAAGCACCGGGCCGTCCGCGTCCGGCCCGCACAGCCAGCGCGGTTCACAATGATTCTCGGCTCGCAAAGCTCCAGAATCAGGTCTCAGAACAACAGAAGCAGATTGAAGGCGCGCGCGAGGATATCGAGAGAACTAAAAGCGATCTGAGCCAAACCCGAGACGATCTCCAAAGCAATATCAGCTCGACCAAAACCGAACTGAACGGCTCGATTGCGCGCACGCACGACGAGCTGGTGGTATTGCAGAAACGCGGCGAACGCAACTACTACGAGTTCTCGATCGACAAGTCGAAGCAGTTTTCACGCGTGGGTCCTATGGGTCTTTCTCTGCACAAGGCGGACGTGAAGCACAAACGCTTCGACATCGGCATGCGTGTGGACGACAACGAGCTCACGAAGAACGGTGTGAACCTGTATGAAACGGTATGGATCAGTCTCAGTGACCGGCCCCAGCCGGTTGAATTAGTTGTGAACAAGATCGACAAAAACCACATTGAAGGGTACGTGAGCGAACCGAAGTATAAGAAGTCGGAACTTCAACCGACAGCTTCAGGTAATTCAGGAAGCAAACCGCTCACTCCACAGCCGCACTAGTCTGAGATTACGGATTGCATCTCTTTTTTCGACATAGGCAGCCAAACTAGACCATTGGCGAACCGGTTTGCATTGCAGGACGATCGTTTTCTTTGGCTCGACTGCACTTGGAGGGGACTCACGTCATGAGCTAGTGGGCACTTTTCCTTGCGCCATCTTCGCTTCCAGAAAATGCTTCAACGCTACAGCGTTGTTGTGTTCCTGATCGTGCGAACTGTAGAGTAACGTCACGCGACCGCGTTCGGCAGCGCGCAAGATCGGCTGCCACGCTTCCGGGCGCTCTTCAAGTTCGGAGAAGTACCTGTGCTGAAAGTCATTCCAGTTCCCGGGATCGTGGGAGAACCATTTTCGCAATTGGTCGCTCGGGCCCACTTCTTTCTGCCAGCCGTCCATCTTCAGATCACTCTTCCGAAGACCGCGAGGCCAAAGCCTCTCCACAAGAAAGCGCGCCCCATCGTGCTTTTCTTCTTTCTCGTACACACGCTTTAACTGAATCATGAGCACCTGCCCGAGGGATATTTGGGAATCGAGCCGGCGGTCATCAATTGGATAACCGCCGAAAGATTCAGTGTTACATTCAATGCGCCACGGCTTGGTTCTTCTCCACCCACTGCCGGGCTTCCGGGGACTTAAGCCACTCGCCCGCAATCTGGCGGGTGCTGGCATTGAGACGATTCCAGACGTTAATGGTCCCGATCGCCAGCAGCAATCCAGCAAGGGCTTGTTCATTGTAGTGCCTGGCGGCCTCATTCCAAATTTCGTCTGGTACTGCGTCGGGGCGGTCGCTGAGCCGCGTTACGGCTTCGGTGAGAGCGAGCGCCGCGCGTTCGGCATCGCTGAAGTACGGTGAGTCGCGCCAGGCGGCAACAGTAAAAAGACGCTCGTCTGTTTCGCCGGCTTGTCTCATTTGGCGAGCGTGCATGTCCACACACACGCCGCAGCCATTGATCTGGCTGGCACGCAACTCAATGAGTCCGAGGGTCGATTCCGGTACTCCGCTCTTTCCCACGGCTGACGACAGTTGATGCAGTGCCTTCATGGCGTCTGGAATTACCATTGCTGGATTGTTCATTCTCGCTTGCATGTCGTTTATGCTCCTAGAATTTCCTTCGTCATTACAGTGACGATTCTGCGTGGGGATCTGTGACAGAACGGCTCGTGTCACACTTTCGGGTGTTCGATTCGTCATTGCTATGGGACACCGGCTTTGGATGAAGGGACTTGGCTTGCTCAGCAATTCGAGAAAAACCGTGGCCACTTGCGGGGAGTGGCTTACAGGATGCTTTGGGTCGCTCAGCGAAGCAGACGATGCTGTCCAGGAGACCTGGCTGCGGCTTAGCTGTTGTGATGCCGGTGACATTCAAAATCTGAGCGGCTGGTTGACGACGGTCGTGGCGCGGGTCTGCCTGGATATGCTGCATTCGCGAACGGCTGATCGCGAGGAGTCATTGGCGGCACAGCTCGAGTCGATCACGAACAAGCCGGGTATTAGCGACCCGGAACAAGAGACCCTTCTTGCCGATTCTGTGGGAGTGGCGCTGCTCGTGGTACTCGATCGCCTTAAACCAGCCGAACGTCTGGCCTTCGTGCTGCATGACGTATTCGCCGTCCCGTTCGAAGAGATTGCAACGATCATCGATCGAACGCCGGAAGCGGCGAGGCAGCTTGCCAGTCGCGCGCGGCGCCGGGTACAAGCCAAGGAATCGGACTCGAGCACCAATCTTTCGGAACAACGAAAAGTGATTGACGCATTTCTCACAGCTCTCCAGAGTGGCGACTTCGAAGGGCTTGTCGCGGTGCTCGATCCCGACGTTCGGGTGCACATCGACGCGGAAGCTGGGCGTCCAGGAGCATCGAGGGAGATCCGAGGCGCGCGGAACTGGGCACAGGGCCCGGTCGCCTTCTCGCGTGCCGCCCGGTTCGCGCAGCCTGCTTTGGTTGACGGTTCGGTCGGAATAGTGATCGCCCAACATGGCAAGCTGTCCAGAGTACTCCGTTTCACGATCGCCAACGGAAAGATTGTTCAGGCCGAAATCATCGCCGAGCCTACGCGCCTGCGCAAGCTTGACCTGGCGGTTCTCTAAATTACTTGGCGCAACCGCCGCGCGGGTCGGGTATTCGCGAAATGCGGATAGGCGCCGGAGTCATGCCGAGACTTTGAGCAGCTCTAGCATCGCCGCAGCCACAACCTCCGGCTTCTCGTGCGGAACAAAATGTCCCGCACTTTCGACGATCCGGTGGCTGACCAGCTTAGGAAGGGCCGCCTTCTCTGCCGCGGTCGGCTCTGCTGAAGGGCGGCCGAAGGCATCGTCGCCGCCGTAAAGGGTCATTACCGGGCAGGTGACCTGCGGGCGCTTGGCCAGAGCCCTTTCGGCTGCATCGAAGCGCGGCTCGCCAGGAGCGTTGCCATTTCGATGGCGATAGGAGTGAATCACGCAATCAACGAAATCGGGATTTTCGAAAGACGCGGCGGTTTTGTCGTACATGTCGTCGGAAAATTTCCAGGTCGGGGACCAGGTCTGCCACATGTACTTGCAAAGCGCCTTGCGATTCTTGGCGAGACCGGCTCTTCCGTTTTCGGTATTGAAATACCACTGATACCAGGATCGCGCGACGGCTTCGGGAGCAGCTCCTCCATTTCCAGGCGCGAACACGTTTTGAATGGTATAGCCGCTGATCAGGAGCGCGTGGGAGACGCGATCGGGATTCAGCGCAGCAGCCACGGCTGCGGCGCGTCCGCCCCAATCGAATCCGCCGACGGCGAATTTGCTCAGATGCAAGGCATCGGCGAGGTCGATTACATCCTGCCCTATGGCTGCCTGCTCGGCCATACGCGGGGCTTTGGGGTCTAAAAAGCGCGTGCCGCCGTAACCACGAATCCAGGGAACAATCACGCGATAGCCCGCTTGAGCGAGCGGGGGAGCAACGAATTCGTAGGCGTAAGCATCGTCCGGGAAGCCGTGCAGCAAGATGACCGCATGTCCATCCGCCGGACCGGTTTCAAGATAGACGATGTCCAGCACTTGGGTCTTTACCGCCTTCATCGTGTTGATGGGCGATTGAGCGCGCAGGGTGGAGACTGCAGCAGCGGCGAGAGTGGCTTTGAGGAAATCGCGACGATGGCGCATGCCCTCGATATCGTATCAGAGCAGGGCGGCGCGAAAATCAGCGAATACTCATCGAAATCTCGATATCGCGTCTTCGATAAACACAAACACCACCAACATCTTCGCAGACATAATAGGTAGCGTATCCACCGATCTTCACTTGCCCGGCGTGAGCGTTCGCCGGGGCTCGAATCTGGAATTGGGCGCTTCGAGTTTCCTGGCTGACTTCCTCCGCTACGTTGGGAATCACGATCGGAGCACGGTCCACGCTCCATCCTTGCGGCAGGTTTAACCAAATCGTTAAAGGATCGACGGAATTGTTCCAGTGCGCCTTGCGTTCGAGATTGGGGCGGAAGGTCGCGTGTACCCGTGCTTGCTCGCTGGGTTTGACTGCAAGCGGGACAACCGTCGTCTCCATCGCGATGAACTCGCCTTGATCACGTCTTAACCGGCCTTGTGGGTCCGATTCGCTGGACTTCCTTAGAGGCACTGCGTTCGGTGCCGGCGAGTCGAACTCCGATTCGCCTGGTTCGACTATCAGTGGAAGCGGAGTTTCGCCACGCGCCTTGACCTCCGCGCGCGCTGTTGGAATCCAGTCAAACAAGGCGGCCGGCGCCTCCAGGCGAGGACCATATTGCTGTGAGCGTCGGCGGTAGATGTATCGATTCGGCTCCAACTCCACTGCGCGATCCCATTGCGCAACCGCCTCCTGGAAGTCCGTGCTGCGACGTGCGGCGCAATCGTAACGCTCGCGCAGTGCACAGCCGAGCCTGAAATGTCCGATTGCATTCTGTGCGTCCAGACGAACCGCTTGACGATAAGCATCGATCGCCTCGTCGACATGGACCGCTCCTCCCCATACCGCGACGGCATCACCGTACGCGATCGCATCCGCGGCCGTCCTGCGCGGCGCCCGGGCCAACGCACGAAGGTCAGGCTTGGGCACGACAGGAGCGTCCCGACGGTCGTACTTCTGATCGACGAATGTCTGTTCGATGGTCTTGGCCGCCGACATGGGCAACTCCGTGAACCGCACAATTCCCGATTCGTCGACGGCAATCGTGATCGGGACGGTTTCGAGGTTCAGGATATTCAGCGGATCGGCCAGCACCGGCCAATCCACTTGTTTCCACTGAAGGAAGAGACGATCGCGGTCCGGGTGCTGATCCTGGACGATCGCGACAACTTCAACCTTGCCTCGCCGCCGCAATTCCTTGGTTGCTTCGTGCCACACGGGCACGTCCACTCGGCAGCCCGCTCACCAAGACGCGAAAACGTTGACGATGACTTTCTTTCCGCGGAAGCTGGCGATCGACGTCGGCTTTCCGTCAACCGCGGATGGCAAAGCGACTGTGGGGAACACGTTGCCCACGTTGAATCCATAAGGCAGGGGCGCGTACCGATCCCAGATGTTTTTCTTCTGCGCCGTGAGCGGGAGCACCAACAATCCCGCGGTCACGAGAAGCAGCGCCTTCATGCCGGCTCCGTCAGTTTTTTCTTCTCAGAATCAGCGATGACGATCGCAAGAACGCGTGCAGGCTTGCTTGCGCTCGCCGATTCCGACACGAGGTGCGTGACTCCGGGTGGTTCGTAAAAGATGTCGCCCGCGCGCAGGATGCGCTCAGGCTCGCCGGTGATCTGGAACCGAAATTCGCCCTCGATCACATATCCGAGCACGAAACCGGGGTGCTTATGTGGCGTGCCGTGCTTGCCAGGCTCGATGTACAGCTCCGTAAAGGTCGCATTCTGCTTGTCGAACGGAGGCGGAAGCGAAACGCTTCCGGCAGCCCTTGTTCGCCGAGGCGCTTCACCGGCCCGCGCTTCCGAGCTTACGGCTCCCAACACGGCGAGCATTGAAAGAAAGTCGCGTCTATTTTCCATGCTTCCTCAGTCTACAATCCATTTGGCCTCAGAAAAGATCCAATTTTAGAAAATCTGTGAGACCATTAATTTCATGGGTAAGCCTCTCGCGAGCGCGTCAATCGCGCTCGGGAACCGCAGGCCAGGAGTCACCTTGACGCAATGGCTATACGAGGAGCTCCGCTCGGCGATTCTCAACGGACGGCTGAAGCGGGGAGCACGCTTGCCTGCAACTCGCGAGCTCGCCGCTCAGTATCAAGTTTCGCGGCGAACGGCCGTCACCGTGTTTGAGCAGCTTCGCGACGAGGGCTACACCGAAAGCCGGACCGGTGCGGGAACAACGGTAAGCAAGACGCTGCCCGAAGATTTCCTCGAGCTCCGCAAAAGCAAGGAGGTTCTTCAGCGGACGGGCACCATGGACCGCGTTCGCCAGCAACAGCCGTCGATCCTTCCTCTTCACCCGGTCTACCCGTCAGTCACCGAGTTTCCGATCGAACTCTGGACTCGCCTGGCGTCGCGACGGCTCAGGCGCCTGACCGCGAGAGACCTTTCGGCAAGCGACGTCGCGGGTTATCGTCCGTTGCGGCAGGCGATCGCGGATTACGTCGGAGCATCTCGTGGAATCAATTGCGATGCCGAACAGATTATCGTTACATCGGGAATGCATCATGGGCTGGATCTTGTCGCGCGAACGACAGTGAAGCCTGGCGATCGCGTTTGGGTGGAAGATCCTGGATACCCCGGAGCGATCCAGGTGATCCGGGGTGCAGGCGCGGCCGTGGTCCCGATTCCCGTCGACGAAAAGGGACTGAATGTCGATCTTGGACGCGAGCGCGCGGATGATGCGCGTGCTGTTTTCGTCACGCCCGGACATCAGTGTCCGTTGGGATTTACCATGAGTCTCGATCGGCGCCTTGCGCTGCTTCAGTGGGCGCGCATAAAAAGAGCCATCGTCATCGAGGACGACTACGACACCGAGTTTCGATTTCGAGGGCACCCAACACCCGCGTTGCAAAGCCTCGATCGGAGTGGTTCGGTTGTCGTTCTAGGCAGTTTTAACAAGGTCATGTTTCCGGCACTGCGTTTTGGATATATCGTCGCTCCGGAGGGTTTATTGGATCGGCTGCTTGAGCTGAGGTGGAAGGTGGACCGATATCCTGCCGGCCCGGATCAGGCGGTTCTGTGCGACTTTATCGAAGCGGGTCACTTCGCGCGACACCTGCGGCGAATGCGCGAACTGTATGCGTGTCGCTGGCGTGCTCTCCAAGACAGTTGCAATCGGTACCTGGCGGAATATATCGCGATGCCTATGATCGAAGCGGGATTGAACACGCCGGCCTACCTGAGAGTGAAACTGACTTCCCGGCAAGCCGAAATGGCGGCCTCTGCCGCCGGTGTTCAAACCGCGGGACTGGACCGGTTCAGTCGGGAAAGGCGCGATATCCGCGGATTGCTGCTTGGCTTCGCAGCTTTTGACGAGCAGCAGATTCAGGAAGCAGCTCAGTCCTTGCGGTACGCGCTCGCTGGAAGATCGTAGAACCGCGTTATTTTTTCTTGGCCGACAGCATCAATTTGACCAGCGCCTCGGTAACATGTGGTTCCAGGCCTTCGGTGTGGCCTTTGTTTTCCCGTACGACATCGTAGACGATCCGGCCGTCTCTGCATTTGTCGTACTCGAATATTTCCGCCGTCCCTGGTCTTGGCGAGCGCCCCCAGGCATCGGATCCCGGATCCTGTCTCCTGCTGTCATAGACGTAGCCGGCCTTCATGTCACAATGTCCGCCTTGCGAACCCGTGCGACGCAGCCCTCCTTAACTGCCCGTTCCGATTTCTCGGGGATGCCCTTTTCGTCCATCTCGTGCTGACCGGTCTCGAAGATGAAAGAAAAATTGTTCTCCGGCAAACCCGGCGCCGGTCCTCCAGGCACTGCCGCTCGACCACCACCCGGACTTCGTCCACCACCCGGAATCGGGCCAGTCAAATTGGTGAAGTTCCCGCGCCCCGGACTGCCACCTACACGCCCTCCCGAAAGGCTCAGAAAACCATCCACCTTATCCTTGAAGAAGTCGGTGCGAACCAACCGGTTTGAGGTGGCGCCGCCTTGTGAATGTCCAACTAGCCAGAAAGCTCTGATCTTGATGTTCTTTGCCTTCGCATCCTCATAGACCTGGGTGACGATGTTTTCGAGGTACGCGTCATCGGCCTCGGCCTGCCAAACGTGCGTTGGCGGGTTTGAATTCGGAACGATGCTAGACGTGGGCGTCGCAATTGACAAGCCTGTACTTGTCCTTGTAGTCGATCAGCGGGAAGTAGTGACGATGCCAGTTGCCAATCGAACCTGCTCCATGCAAGCTGAGGATAAACGTAACTTTCTCGCCCGGTTTCAAATCGCATGGATAATCCAGGAAGTAGTTGCGTCCGGTCTTTGCCTCAACAGCGGTCCCGGTTTGCTGGATCACATTCGCCGGACAATTAGCGTCCGGACAATGCATCACCGCGGGAGTTTCGCACCCGACTGTGCCAAGTTCCAAAGGACCCTTCTTGGCATAGGCCAAGGTCGAGACCAGCGCGCAAACACTCGCATACAAAACGATCCGATTGTCCAGTAGCCTCATAGGTCTCCGATTATACTGCTGTTTCTTTCAATCGAGCCCGCTGCCACTTACGGTACTTGTTTCACAACATTCTTCTAACGGCACTTCTACAATCTTGTACCCCACAAGAAGGAACGGCGGCATCTAATCGTCGGCGCGGCGATCGAAAACAGGGGTGGACTTCGTTGCGGCGAGGTAGTCACATAACGATTGGATTGAATCATATGACCAGGTCTGGACCTAATAATCAGGCTTTGGTTCCGTAGTCGATCCCCAATCTCTCTCACCGATCGGGTCTCGATGCGCCTCGCGTAAGCGCAACACACAAAGGGGATGACCATGAAGCGTATATCGATGGGCCTAAACGCTAGTCGGCGCGGGTTCTTGAAGAACTCACTGGCTGGCGCGTGCACAGCAGGCGCGGCCAAACTGTTTGCGGACGATCATAGTTCTCGGCTTAACAAAGGAGACGCGGCTTTGCTGCGGTTCGCCGCAGCCGCCGAAATCTTGGAAACTGACTTTTGGACACAGTACAACGAACTCGGAGGGATTCAAGATGCTGAAGTGTCAGCAGGAAGCGGAAAACCAACCTACACCAGCAAACTGCTAAATCTTAACGCTGATTTCTCGCAATACATCCACGACAACCCTGATGATGAGATCACTCACTTCACGTTCTAGAACGCCTATCTGCGATCAAAGGGGGCGACGCCGGTGAATCTGGATCAATTTCGCACTTTGCCGGGCAGCATGGCTACAGGGTCGAGTGGCAAACCCGACTGACAAATCTAACGCAGCTAACTTTGGATACGAGTTGGTGGACTCGATATCGCAGCAGCGCGAATAACCCCGATCTTGATCCCAACTTTGTCTTCCCGGCAAGCAATACCCGGCTTGGCAGCTGGTCAGTTTCCCGCGATTCCAAGAACTGATAACGACTTGACCCCGGACACTCACAGTCAGGCCATAGCGAACACTGCCGGGTTCCATATGGCGACTATCGAACAAGGCGGCAGCAGCCTTTACCCCTCCATGGCGCCCAGGGCCAGTAGCGTGGAAGTCTTGCGAATACTGATCAGCATCGGCCCAACTGAAACGATGCATTTCCAGACTTGGTCGGACAAGGCTGGCAACGCACCACCTCTAACCGATCCCACGAACGGATTGGTTTTTCCCGATCTCAATTCAGCTCAATTTGGCGGCGAGACCTTCCAAACGAATTTGATCATGCCGGAGCCGTACCCGTTCTTGAGCCGAAGCCTGCCACCGTGTTCTGTGATTCGGCCCCACGGAGCCAACCGGAATCGCCGTGGGAGTTGTGAAATTCTTAACCGCGGGGCTTTTCATCGGCCAATCCAATGCCTACCTTGACTACCTCCAGGAACTAGCGCTCGCAGCGGACTCCGCGAGACGCCATGATCGCGAGGAAACATGATCGTGAAATGACATCGATCGGCGCGCTCTCGCGCCGAAAAATCAAACCGGAGTAACCGCCGACTTCGCGGCCACTCCGCGACGACACTGGTCTCGTCGTCAACAGAGAACGCCCGAACTGCGGCCACCGCGTAATAGCCCCGCTACGCAGAAGCCGCCAGCGTGTGAAACTCTTATCAACGGGCTCCGAACGATGCTCGACGACACTAAACAAATTAGTCCGACGTGGAGACGCACTACAGCGGAGGGCGAATGAAGGAAAGTTACGATGCCATTGTCATCGGGACCGGCCAGGCAGGGCCGCCACTCGCGGTCCGGCTAGCCAGCGCCGGGCAGCGAGTCGCCGTCGTTGAGCGAAATCGTTTTGGCGGAACGTGCGTGAATACAGGCTGCATCCCGACGAAAACGCTGGTTGCGTCCGCGTACGCCGCGCGCATGGCTCAGCGAGCCTCGGAATTCGGGGTCCGGCTCGATGGGACCGTTACTGTGGATATGAAGCGCGTGATGGCGCGCAAGGACGAAATCTCAAGCCGGTCCAGAACTGGTGTGGAGGCCTGGCTCCGAGGAACCAAGAACTGCACCGTCTATCAAGGACACGCACGATTCGAGTCGCCAACTGAAGTAAGCGTCGCTGACCACGGGCTTACGGCGCAGAGAATCTTCATCGACGTGGGAGGCCGCGCCCGTATACCGCCGCTCCCCGGCGTTGCGGATACGCCATATCTGACGAACTCTACGTTATTGGACCTCGACACTCTCCCGCCTCAGCTCGTGATTGTCGGCGGTGGATATGTAGGTTTAGAGTTTTGCCAGATTTTCAGACGCTTCGGCAGCGAAGTCACAGTTATCGAGAGAGCATCGCGCGTGGTTCCGGCTGAGGACGAGGACATATCGTCGGCGGTGCGAGAGATCCTGGAACGAGAGGGCATCCGGTTTCGTCTGAACGCAACTTGCATCTCGCTGTCGAAGGGAGAAATTGGGATCGCCGCGAGAGTGGAGTGCACCGAGGGAGAACCGGAAGTCACTGGCTCGCACGTTTTGCTGGCGATGGGTCGAAACCCAAATACGGACGACCTGGGGCTCGAGAAGGCTGGAGTTCTGCGCGATTCCCGTGGATACATCACCGTAGACGATGAGCTTCGAACGAACGTTCCGGGTATTTGGGCGTTGGGTGATTGCAATGGCCGAGGTGGATTCACACACACCTCCTATAACGATTTCGAGATTGTTGCCGCGAACTTGCTGGGCGACGGCACACGCCACGTGTCAGGCCGCATCTCCGCCTACAACTTGTACGTCGATCCGCCACTGGGGCGAGCGGGAATGACAGAAGCTCAAGCACGCCGCTCAGGACGGCGCGTGCTGATGGCCACGCGTCCGATGACTCGAGTGGGGAGAGCGGTCGAAAAAGGGGAAACGCAGGGCTTCATGAAGGTGCTGGTCGACGGAGATTCCAAGGAAATGATTGGAGCCGCTATTCTTGGTACCGGTGGCGACGAAGTGATCCACTGCATCCTTGACCTTATGTATGCGCGCGCTCCTTACACTGTGATGCAACGCGCGATGCACATCCACCCCACTGTCTCCGAGTTGATTCCCACCATGCTCGGGGACCTGAAGCCCTTGTGACAGGTCACGAGTTGATCGCTTAAACTGCTAGACTCGGGGCCATGCGGCAGCGAAAAACCTATGCGGTTCTTTCATTCCTGGTGCTGTGCGGGTGCGCTCGAGGCCCCCAGTACGACCTCGTCATTCGTCACGGCACGGTCTACGACGGGACGGGCGGCGCCCCCGTAGTCCAAGACATCGCAGTTCAGGGAGACCGCATCTCTGCCCGCGGCGATCTGTCGCGCGCTCATGGGCGTCAGGAAGTGGACGCGACCGGACTCGCTGTCGTCCCGGGTTTCATCGATATGCTGAACCACTCCGAGACAGCGCTGATCGCCGACGGGCGCTCGCAGGGAATGATTCGCCAGGGAGTGACGCTGGTCGTCTTCGGCGAGAGCTCGATGGGCCCGCTCAACGAACGCATGAAGAAGTACCAAACCGAGCGGCAAGGCGATATCAAGTTCGACATTACTTGGAACACTCTGGGAGAGTATCTCGACACGCTGGTCTCTCGCGGTGTATCCACAAACGTCGCTTCTTTCGTGAGCGCGGCGACCGTCCGCGCCAACGAAGTTGGTCTCGACAATCGCGCGCCGGCGGCGGAAGAGCTCGACCGGATGCGCGCCGACGTCCGCAAAGCTATGGACGAAGGGGCGATGGGTCTGACGACTGCGCTCATTTATATTCCGGGCGTGTTTGCGAAGACGGACGAACTCGTGGAGCTCGCGAAGGTGGCAGCGGCTTCGGGAGGCATGTACATCTCTCATATGCGGAGCGAAGGCGACCGTTTGCTCGAAGCGATCGACGAGACGCTGACCATCGCCCGGCAAGCCCATATCCGTGCCGAAATTTATCACCTCAAGGCCAGCGGAAAGTCGAACTGGCCAAAACTCAGCCAAGGCGATTGCGAAGATCGATGAGGCCCGCAAAAATGGCCTGGACATCACGGCAGACATGTACAATTACACCGCCGGATCCACGGGACTCGACGCGTCGATGCCGCCGTGGGTGCAGGAAGGCGGATACGACGCCTGGGCACAGCGGCTGCGGGATGTGAAGATCCGTGCGCGTGTTCTCCGGGAGATGGTTGCTGCACAGAATCAGTGGGAGAATTTGTTGCTCGCGGCGGGAGGCGAAGGGACTCTGCTGGTCGGCTTCAAGAACGAGGCGCTTCGTGGATACACCGGGAAGACGCTCGCCGAGGTCGCCAAACTGCGGAATCGCTCGGTGCAGGACACCGCCATGGACTTGGTCGCTGAGGATGGCAGCCGCGTGCAGGTGGTGTACTTCCTGATGTCGGAAGACAACGTGAAGAGGCAGATTCAGTTGCCGTGGGTCAGCTTCGGATCCGACGCCGCATCGATGTCGACCGAGGGTGTGTTCCTGAAGACGAGTACGCATCCGCGCGCGTACGGAAATTTCGCGCGACTGCTGCGCAAGTACGTCCGCGACGAGCATGCCGTGCCGCTCACCGAAGCGATCCGGAAACTAACGTCCCTGCCGGCAGCCAATCTCCGCATCAAGGAGCGTGGCCAACTCGCTCCGGGCTACTTTGCCGACATCGTGGTTTTCGATCCGAACAACATTGCCGATCATGCCACCTATGAGCGGCCTCACCAGTACGCAACCGGCGTTCGGGACGTGTGGGTGAACGGCACTCAAGTCTTGAAGGAAGGTGAGCATACGGGACGAAAGCCGGGACGTGTGGTTCGCGGCCCGGGATGGAAGGGGGCAGAGGCAGGCAAGTAACATTGCTGGCCGAGCTTCCATTCAATCCATTGAAATAACCAGTCGACTACCCCCAGGAACCAATCGAAGGAATTCAGGCGCGCAGGACGCAAAGCTGAAGCACAATGGCGTAAACCCGCGCCAATCCAGCGATTGTGAGGTTAAATACTGGTGACTGCCAAGCTATTAGTGCCCATTCTTGCCGTTGACGAAAGTTCGGGCGTCGCCGTCATGATTCCCGCGGGCGCAACCGTGGACTATGAGTGTTGTAGTGTTGTGGCAGGTGTGGCCGACGTGCAATGGAATGGAGAGAGCTACTTCGCAAACGTTGAGGACGTTGTTGAAGCTACATGGTTCACGGACGTTAGCGCGGACAGCCCTTCAGCCTGGGTGAACTGACGTCTGTCATGAACGGTAGCGCCAGCTAATAATGGTCAGAATTTAACGGCTTCTGTAAAGGGTCGTATCGTAAGTGGCGGCCTGGCACGAAAAAGTGCTCCGCTGATGCACCGTTACCTCCAGCGCGTCGCCGTCGATCTTCGCGTTCCATACTCCGGGACAGGCGTCGGCTGATTTATCCAGCGTGATCGTGACGGAAGCGCCATCTTGCGACCAGGTGCAGAGCTTATAGTCGGCGTACGTACACGTGCCACCAGCCATAAACTTCATAGGCACTGTCCATTGCTTCTTCCCCCTGTGAAATGGCACCCGCCAAACGGTGCCTCCCATTTTCAGATCTTGGTCGCTTTCACGCGTTTGGGATCGCGCAACTGGAATCTGAACGTAGAACGTTAATAGCGCAATGGTTGCGGCGCGCATCACCAAATACCTCAGGAACTGCTTTGCGCCGCGCTCGGTCTTACGCAAGTTAAGAGAGCTAAGCAGCCACGCTGCAATGCCGTTGCGAGTGCGCATTGTGGCCATTGTACACTCGACGCATTGCTGTGCCAGGCTAACGGTTGGTCTCAGTCAATCTGTTTTCGGACCCTCAGTTACCTGCACGAAATCCGTCGGACGGATCCACCTGGCAAAAGCGGCCTGAACTTGCTGCGGAGTGAGGCGGAGGTATTCACGCGCGGCTTCGAAGGGCTCGGTCAGCGGGAGCTCGTTCGTAGCGCGCAAGATCAGACCATCAGCGATGCTGTGCACGCTGGACTCAGACAAAGGAATCTGTTGTAGAAGAAAAGCCTTGGCCCGGTTGAGTGTCTCTTCCGGTACTGCATCTGTTTGCATCTGCTTCAAGTCGCGTTCGACGATCGCGCGAGCTTTCGACACGTTGCCAGGAGCACATCCGTAGCTGATGCTATAAAGGGCGCGGGTCGAGCTGGTTTCGAGCGCCGACGACACCGAGTAAACAAGCCCGGTATTCTCGCGAAGGTCCCGAGATAGCCGGCTCGCATAGAACCCTCCATCCAAGACGTTGCTGCCCAGATTCAAAGCGTAGTAGTCCGGGTGCGTCCTCGTCACCGGCAATGTCTCCGCAAGTGTGACGTCGGCTTGCACGCGGCTTGCGTTTGGCACTTGCATGTTGGATGCCCTGTTGATCGGTACGGGAGGAAGAACCGTGCCTGGTTTCGGTCCCACAGACTTCCAAGCTCCAAAATAATGCTCGATAACCGCCCGCGCCCGTTCCGTTGTGACGTTGCCGATCACGACGATCGTGGTCAAGTCAGGCCGGAACACGCGGCGGTAGTAATTGCGGACGTCGGCAAGAGAGAGCGAAGAAACGCTCTCGGGCGTAGCGTGACGCAAATCGGGATCGTCTTTGGGCAGAAGCGCCGCTTTCAATGCGCGCTGAGTGCGATAAGCCGGGCTGGCAAGTTCTCCCTCCACGCTGTCTGCGATTTGGCGGCGGATGATTTTGAACTCTTTTGCACGCAGCGCTGGATGAAGTTCGTTGTCAGTGAGCAGTGCGACGCCGCGGTCGAAATCGCTTGCCAGCACTTCAAGCGAAAAATCCGTGCCGGCGGATTCGTCGGCTCCGATATTGTCCAGCGCTTTCTGAAAAGCGATTCGGCTCAGCGATTCAGTGCCATTCGACAGCATTTCATCCAGCACTTCGCTCACGCCCTCTTTACCCTTGGAGCTTTCCAGCACAGAGTTGTTTTCGATATGGCCGAAAACACTTATGGTGTCGCTGACCGTCTCCGGCTGTACAATCAACCTCAATCCATTGGGGAGGGTCGCGACTTCGGGGTGCACGCTGGATTGAGCGATGGCGAGCCGATTCACCTTTTCCGCCCACGTTGGGAGCGCTACGTCGACGTCCTTAGTGGCCGCAAAGGATTCCGACCGCCTCACCGGCGCCGATGAAGTCGCCTGACCGAAGGACTGGGGCATCAAGATTGCCGAGATGGAATCTCTCGGGTGCAGAAGACGGCGCGCCAGCTCGCGCACATCTCTGGGAGTGACGTTTTCAATCGCCTTCGTGTCCTCGGCGGGAGAGTCTCGTCCTTCAACCGCTAAGGCCTGAGACCATAGCTTCGCGAGCTCGGATATAGAATTCTTCTGGAACTCATCGCCCGCCACCTCGTGCCGCTTTGCTGCTTCGATCAAGTCTGCCGCGATGCCGTTGCGGGCGATCTGTTCCAAGGCCTCGCGAACTTTCCGAAGGAGCGCCGTTCCATCCTCACCGGTTGGAAAAGTAGCCATTACATAACCGAGACTTGCTTCGGGGAAGCTGTCGAACGAAAAGCGGGCGCTCAACGCATCGCCTTGCGATACAAGGTCGCGGAGGCTGCCGCGGGGGCTATCGAGTACGTCGGCCAGCACCTGCGCAGCCGCAAAGTCGGGACTGTTAATTCCAGGCCAGCGGAACGCAGATACTGCCATTCCGTATGGCATGTCTGTCGTGAAGCGCAACGTCTTAGGCCGCATGGGGTGCAGTTTGACCTCCTGGCGCGCCGGGAGTTTCTTGCGCGGAATTGCGCCGAACTGACTTCTAACCTCAGCGATTGTCGCGGCGGGATCGACGCCACCGGCGATTACCAGGATCGCGTTATTCGGCGCGTACCAGGTCTCCTGAAACTGCTTGAGCATGGCGGCCGTGGTAGCGTCGAAGGACTTGAGCGTACCTAAAGCATCATGTTCGTAAGGGGTCGCTCGAAACATTGTAGATAACAATTGTTTGTACAGGATGTATCCGGCATCGGAGAGATCGCCGGCCACCTCTTGTTCGATGGCGCCGCGCTCGCGGTCCCACGATGCGTCCGTTGAAAGTACGTTCCTCATTCTTATGGCTTCAATATGAAGCACGACGTCCAGATCTTGCTTCGGTACGGTGAAGAAATACTGCGTGACGGACTGCTGTGTTTCAGCGTTGAAGTCGCCACCCATCGCCGCGGCTATACTGGTCAACTGATCGGCGGAGAGGTCCGGGCTGCCACGGAACATCATATGTTCGAGAGCGTGCGCCATGCCGGGGAACCCAGGCGGTGCGTCGTTCGATCCTGCCAGATAGTTCATTACCGTCGTGACAACGGGGGCCAGTGAGCTATGGACAACTACGACTCGAAGGCCGTTGTCGAGCGTGGTTTTCGACACGATGTCAACCGGCTTCGGAGCTCCCGATAACGTAATGCCGGACAAGACCGCGGCTGCCAGGACAACTTGGCACAGCGCCTTCCGAGCCCGAGGCGTCTTTGGAGAGAGCTCGCACAAGAGACCCTTTGGAAAAACAATCATAAGTTTCGGATTTTTTCGATTGATGAACTTTTGCCGGAAGCTACGAGGATGGAAAGCTCTTTCCGCGCCAGGTCTTGGGGCTTAGGGACCGGATCTCACACCACGGACACGGAGCAGCGTGGTGACCGCGGAGTTCTCAATTGATCGCGTTACGAATTTTTGGACGCATGGGCCGGATGCGGGTTCCCGCCTGTGAGATACGCGGAAACCTCTTCAAGCATTTAGGGAGATCTGGCTCCTGATCCCGAACCACGGGTTAACGCTCGTCTCCCTGTCGTTGCTCCATTGACCGCCGGCTAGCATCACAAATACTGGAGGCACGCAATGAAGTTGGCTCTGAGAACAAAATCTGTTGCTACCTTGGGGACAGCTCTGGCGTTGACCGGAATCGGCAGCAACGCGCTTGCGCTACCAGAAGCCGTCGCACCACAGGCAGCGATCATACAGCAGAAATCGAACGTTACAGGTGGACATTTCCAAATAGTCCCCGCCGTCGCGCGAGACACCGGATCGGCGACATCACATTCGCAACAATTCCAACTGGCACATTGGTATAACAACAAGCACTGGTGGAAGCGGAATGCGCCGATCATCGGCGGCGCTGGCGGTGGCGCGTTAGTGGGCGGTTTGGCCGGGGGCGGCACTGGAGCTGTTATTGGTGGAGCTGCAGGCGCTGGCGGAGGGTACTTGTACAAACGTCTAAGGCACAACCACCATCATCCGCACCACGAGTGATCGGCCAGTGATCTGTTGGGGGCACGTCAGCGGCACTGGTACTCTGCGTGCAGGGCTTTCTCGGATGACGTCTCGCGTCGCAGTTCTGAAGGCCAAACCCGCTACGGTGCTTGACGATTACAGCCGCCTGATGCGGTTGGCGTGCTACCAGCAATTTCTACCCAAAGACAAGCAGACCGCACTGAAGATTAATATCAGTTGGCACTACTTTTATCCGGCATGTTCCACGACACCGTGGCAACTGGATGGCGTCATCGGTACGCTGCTCGAAGACGGCTATTCGAAGGAAGATCTGTATGGCTGTCACAATCGTACAGTCGTAGTGAGCGCTCGGCGTGGCGAAATCGCGAATAAGCACAAGCAGGTACTAGAGAAGTACGGTCTACGTAACATCCATTTGTACAATCCTGAGGAAGAATGGGTGCGCTACCAGCCGCAGGCTCCAATGCTGGCGCTGGACAAAATCTATCCTGAGGGCATTCGGATTCCTAAGCGGTTGATCGGATCCAGTGTCATACACTTGCCCACCATGAAGACTCACGTCTTCACTCGACTGACAGGCGCCATGAAGAACGCTTTCGGTGGGCTCCTGTTCGAAAAGCGGCACTGGACGCACAGCGTGATTCACGAGACTCTGGTCGATCTGCTCGCTATTCAGAAGGAAATTCACCCTGGCGTATTTGCGGTGATGGACGGCACTTTCGCCGGCGATGGCCCTGGCCCGCGATGCATGATGCCCGAGGTCAAGAATTACATTCTGGCGAGCGGTGACATGGTGGCGATCGATGCCGTGGCTGCGAAGATCATGGGCTTTGATCCGCTACAAATCAAATTCATCCGCCTGGCGCATGAACGCGGCCTGGGCTGCGGCGATGTGCGTGAGATCGAAGTGGCGGGCGAAGACATTTCCAACGTGAATTTTCATTTTCATGTCGGCGATACATTCGCAAGCCGCGGACAGAAGATGATCTATTGGGGCCCTCTGAAAAAGCTCGAGCACTTTCTATTGCGTACCGTGCTCGCACCGTGGTCTTATGCGGCCTCGTATCTTTATCACGATATCTTTTGGTACAACGCGGTCGGACGGTTAAGGGTTCAAAAAGCACTCCAAACCGATTGGGGCCAGCTCTTCTTAAAGTACTGAGACATCGAGAATAGGCGGTCAGATTGCGCGATCTGCGAAATATTGCTTGCGGTGAATGCTAAAATGGGCGTCGCACCTCAATGAAGTTTGCAGTTGCGTTTCTCGCCGTCTGGAGCTGGTTGCCCGCCGCCGACTTCGCGGATCTTCCCCAACTTACACAAGGAATCCCACCGCGGCCGCCTCAATCCATCGCCGGATCTGAATTCGCCAAGTTTGTTTCCGGTATGGATCCACGCCGGCGCGAGCAAGCCATCCTCGATCAGATCCTCGAAGGCAATATTCCGAATTTTCTAAGGAAGCTCGCACCCGTCGAGCTTAAGTACGAACGCTCCGACGGCAAGCCAGTTCTAGCGACAATTTTCGTCTTGCCTGATTACCTCGCAATCGGCTCCAATCAGGACTTTTTGCGCATTCCAATGAATCTGGAGACCGCCGCAGCCGTAGTGGATCGTCTAGGCTTTGTGCTTCCGACAAGAAAAATGGTGGACGCGATCTACCAGCAAGCCCGTTATCATTTCGTTCCCGAACCCCTGCCCGCGGGTCCGGAAATGCGATCGACCGCCTACTATTTAACGCACAATTCGATGATCGAAAAGCAGGCGCACAGCCGCGGTTTTCTTGAGGGCGCTCTCGTTTCCGGCGACAAGAAGGATGTTGTGCTTACCAATCTGCTGACTGCAAATGCCGGCCGCATTGCGATCTACGGCTGGCACCGGCCTACGGGAGTTCCGATTCAGCCGTTGAGTATCGTGCACGGTGCCTGCTATGCCGACTATAGTCACGGCATTCGGCTGGTGAGCAAAACCGTCGTGGTGGACGGAGAACCTCGGCTCATCTCGGATGTGTTGCACGATCCTCTGCTCGCGAAGGTCTTGAGCGACGAAGGACCGATTCGCACCGTGCTGGCGCCGCGCAGTGCCAGCGATTTTCAGTGCGGGATCCCGGGGATGACTATTTCGATTCTTGCGCCGCCATCGGCGCCCTAACTCACTTCAGCGATTTGCAGCAGCGAAAGCTCAAGTGATAGTTCGCGTGGCTATGTTCGTCCATGACGCGGCTGCCATGCCAATACGGGGCTCGCCATCGGCACCAGTCCTCGTGTGCGCGATAGGTGTCGAAAATGAACCAGCTTCCCTTCATCTCCGTATAGCCGAGTTCCTTGCTGCCGGCACTCGACATCTGTGATGGATTGAGCGGTAGGTTCATGTGCTCAGCCGCGTTGCCGTTGAGATCGTAAACTTCGAGCGGGCTCCGGCAAGCCGGGAAATCTCCGTCGGGAAAAGTGTTGGACCCGCAGTCAGTCCAGCTCCCGCCGTTGCAGCCGGATGTTTTCGTGCCGGATGTAGCGCAGATGTCCTTCTTGTACTCCAGGCCGTAGCTCCATCTCTTCGTTGCGCTGAAGGTTCTGTTGTGCTCGGCTCGCATCCGCTCCACCGCCGCGTTGGGGCTCAGGCCTTTTGCGAGATCCCAGCGATAGTCGGGCGGATGGAGGTCGCCTTCGCAAGCGCCCTCCCACTCGTGCGCATCGCACAAACGTTTTCCCATGGCCTCACAGATCTCAGCAGCCTCGCGCGCCTTAACCCACACGACGGGATAGGCACAAGGAATATCGGGGAACTCGAACTGATCGATGCAGGCCTTCGCGTCTTCCGGCTTTTCTTTTGCCGGGTCGTACAACGGGGCCATGTACTTCGCACCGCATATTTTCTCGAATCGCGGATTTTCGTAGCTCACGTGAAGTTGTTTGAGTTTCGCTTCGCATTCTTCCGGCGTGACTGGATGATGCGTCACGGCCGGGTTGCCTTGGCCGATATACCCGGACTTCGCGAACATCCCACGGATGGCCATCATCTGAGCTTGTGTAAGCTTGTGGACGGCCTGCAACTGGCGGAACAGAATGTCATTTTGTTGTTGCAGAGTGGTGGGAGCCACCGCGGTCAGGCCGCAGTACGCGAGAAGTCCAATGACGAATACGTTCAGCGCTCTCAAGGCTTGCTCTCCTCGATTTCGCGGCGCATCACGTAGAAGAAGTCGCGGTTGTCCGGATACGCGAGAAAGCGCGCCAAAGGCGCTCCGTTAGGCGTCGACTTATCCAGCTGGCCCATGCCCTTGATCAGGTGCCCGATCGTCAACTGGCGCCCGGATCGGCGATACAATGCGCAGTACGTGTGCTCCAATGCGTTCATGTCGAGCAACATGGCGTAGTCGCAGCGGTAGGCCTGAAAGATGCGCGCCATGGCCGACGGAGTTGCGCTCGAGAACACGGCATAAACCAGGAACCGCTTTCCACCACTTATTTGAATGGCCGCGCCGGAGCGGATCGTGCGCAGCTTGGCATCTTGGGATCCGGACCAGTTCCCGTCACCCCAACGCGCCACGAGCGCACCTGGTTTGCTCGATTGCGAACTCTGGTCCCACTCCACCAGCGGCACGCCATTTTGGCGCGCGTATTTTATGCGGTTCAGAAGCTTCGAGTCCACGTCCGTCCAGGTTTTCATTTGAACCGATCCGTCGTCGAGCACGAAAACCGTCGCCAGGCCGGGCTGCAGTTTGCTGAAGACGACTCCCGCCTCGATAAAGCCGTAATGACTGCCGCTGTTCCTTAGCGCCAGATCGCCGTACTTGAATGCCCCGTGTGTGCGCTTGAATCCTCCTGTAAATGTTGCCACCGTGCGCCCTGCGTTTTCCGGAGCGATAAGCCCGGTAGCAACCAGTGGTGCGATTTTCCCGATCCCATCAGGGCCGACAAGCTTCGGATCTTTTTGTTGCGCAAGAGCGCGATCCGACCATCCGACACCGGGATATTCGGTACCTAGAGCGAAACCGAGGTCGAGCCGATCCAGGTCGAAAGCGATTAAGTAAGACAATGCCGAGGCCTCGACGTCATCCAGGTGGCTGACCGTTCCTGAGTAGCTCCCAAGAATTGCCGCATCGATCATGTCCGGTTCGAGCAGACTGACGTAAACGCCTGGTACCCCCCGGACTGGATACCAGGCGCCGGGCGTCATGCCGTGCCCTTCCGGCCCTCCCAAGTCGATTCCCAGATTTCCCGAGGTAAGCAGGCGATCGGAATATTTCGAGTCGACCAGCGCAGCGAGCGGCGCACCTTTTCGAGAAGCCTCGTGGCTTTGGTTCGCACTCTCGATCTTTCCTGTCTCCCGGTTCATGTCTTCCATCAGGGTGTGTCCGAAATCGATGATCTTCTCGCCTCCCCACACATGCTCGCGCAGAAATTCTGTTGCAGCTTCAAGCGTTGTTCGATGCCCGGTCGCAGGGTTTCTGAGATAGATTCGTCCTTCACAGAGCGGCGGATATACGAGTCGCGCGGCTCGGGCGTTGGGCAAAGTATCGTCTCGAAGTACGTCACAGGAATGACGATTTTGTCCGGCGGAAATAACAAGTCCGCTGGAGTCTAGGAGTAGCTTCTGTCGGGTTGGATAAGGGTTCTCGAGATGATAGGCAGCTACGGCCCCATCGGCCGAGCGGATCTCAAGCAGATACCAGGATTGAACCGATGAATTGAGATCAATCAGCGTCGCCTCACCGGATTTCCGGTCCCTCGAGACAAAATGAACCGTGGTCTCAGTACGAAACGGTTGTAGGTCGACGATGGTCTTGGGCGATTCAGCGGCAGCCCAGAGAACAACGGCCAACCAAGGCAGGAACTTCCGGATGCGACTCTTCATAAAGCCAGCACAAGAACAACACCCATCAGTGCCGTCAAGATCTGGCTCACACGATCGCGCATGGCGAATACCAGCGGGTCCTCGGGCATCTTGCCGCGATGTGCGAATAGCCACATGCGGCTGACCCAATAAAGCAGCAGCGGACACAGGAACCAAATCAGTTCGGTTCGACCATACAAATTGTGAGCCGCGTTGCTATCGACGTACAGCGCCAGCACAAGCACGGATACATAGCCGCTTCCAATGCCCATCGCGGCTAGCAGTTCCTGATCGCTGCGCTGGTACCCCCGGGTTTTCGCCTGGTCACCATCGACACGCCGCATGATCACCAGGTCGCTATAGCGCTTCACGAGAGCCAGACTGAGGAACAAGAATGTCGAGAACGCCAGGAGCCATTGTGACGGCCACAATCCTACGGCGGCCGAACCAGCCATAATCCGCATCGTGTAGAGACCAGCGAGCAGGATCACATCTAGGACGACTATGCGCCGGACATAGAGGGAATACGTCAACGTTAGGGCAAAGTAAAGCCACAACATCGCCAGGAACTGATGAGGAAGAATCAGCGCGATGATCGAGGCAAGAACCAAAACCACAGGAACGATGACGAGACCGTAGGAAAGCGGCAGCTCGCCGGCTGCAAACGCCCGAAGCCGCTTCTTGGGATGATGCCGATCGGCGGCGAGATCCAGGAGATCGTTCAGAACATAACCGCCCGATGCGCAAATCCCGAAGGCTATAAAAGCCAGAACAGCCTTCGCAATCAGTTGCACATCGGTATACCGATGCGCGGCAAGCAACGGAACAAAGAGCAGGAGATTCTTGAGCCAATGATGAAGCCGGAGCGGCTTCAGGAATTCTGACAGCTGCCTTTTACGGAGACGTTCATCGACGGGAAAAGGCCGAAGCGCATTTCCCGGGAACACACGGTCGGTTTGAGGAACGCCGTCGCTCGGGAGCACCCAGTCAACAAATCCAAGGTAATCGGCGACCTCCCTTGCGATTGCGTTGTTCACGGCTGTTCTCAGAGCGATCGTGCGTCCTCGATCGTGTTCAGCCCGAAGATAGTTCAACAATTCACGACGATAGGGAAGAGCCCTTACGTCCAACTCGACACCATTGGCAGTTAGCATCTGCCAGAGCGATTTGCCCTTCAATCGCCAAAATGGCAGCATAAACAGACACAACGGTTTCTGTTTCAACAGGGTCAACAGAGTTTCGATCGCCAGATTTGTCTTTAGGACGGTTCCGTCCAGATCGACTGTCAGCGGAGGCTCGGCCTCATTCGGCAACGGGGCGTCCAGGACCGGCTTTGTAACTTCATATCCAGCCATTGCTTCGGCTCCCATACCCCTTTTCGAACGCTCTCATTCACCGAGCACTTTGATCGCCGCAAAAGGATTTCCGTTTTTTGTTACTTCGGTTAACGCTTGTGGGAGTTCTGGCTCACAATGCAATGGGCTATGAGAGCCAAGCCAACCGAGCCAGGGATTGTTAATTCGGTCGGGCATGGAAGTACATGATCCATCAGGGGAGGTGACATTAACTCTTCGCAATTTGACCAACGCCGCTGGTTATCGAATGTGCGCGATAGGGCAACCCCCCGGCCTAGTCCGCGACAAATCCCGTTTACCTTCAAGTTAATTTTCGGCGTGGCCTTCTGGAATTCCACACCGAAATTAATCCCTGGCAACAACCGACGAGGTCTTCGTCGACCGACTACTACAGCCCTTTTGTCTGCGAGCCATTCGTAAGCAGCGCGCGCCTACATACTCGGTCTACTGATTACCCCGCCTGGATTGCCGACGCAACTGGCCGTTCTGACTACCGCCGACGACGGCCCCGACCGCCGCGCCCGCGCCGGCGTTTCCACCGACTGCTCCGATTGCCGCTCCTGCTGCTGCACCTTTTGCCCTTGTGTGTTGGTTCTGGTTTGTTTGGGTCTTTGGTTGCTGTTGGGCTTGGGCTGGCGTACCCGTGTTTGCAGGCTGGCTCTGCGCCGATGCGCTGGGTGTCATCGCAGTCGTCATTGCAAGGGCCACTGCAACTGATGTGAACCGTACTGAGTATTTCATAAAGGCCTCCTTTAACCGCCTTCGAATCGGTCCACAATACCCTTGCGCAATTGAGCCTCTGAGGCTCTCTAGTACGTCTGATCCTCCTTCGGTCGCATAGATGCAATCCGGAAGTGATTCGGGGACCATCGGCCGTCCTGGCCAAGGGTCTCGAGCTGGCGGGGCAGTAAACGACCGCACGAACGACGTGTGCCAGACCGACACGTCTGACGCTGGCTTCCGGATTCGGGCGGTCACACAAAATAAACCAACTCGCTACCGACGACAGTCGAACGTTCGAACAAAGGGAAGGAGGATCCACTGTCGTCACTTCAAGGTCCTGCTCCTCGAGACCCTCAACAATTGCGGGGTTCGTTGCGTCTGTCAGCCTGCCATCTCGAGAACAAAAACGAATGCGAGCCGCCCTTC
>Ga0126371_10000860_pt1 | contig 25424 bp, 26 predicted proteins | sample PanSoiMetaPlot_4_FD_110145 | JGI IMG/M metagenome (GOLD analysis project Ga0126371, IMG submission 110145) | Tropical forest soil microbial communities from Panama - MetaG Plot_4 | ecosystem: Environmental > Terrestrial > Soil > Tropical forest > Bulk soil | place: Panama | collected 2016-02-17 | reverse complement strand
CAAAGACGCTCTATCCGCCGAGATTACCTTCGAGGAGATCCGGCTTGTAGTAGCCGACATAAGGTCGCGATCAGAACCGAAGAACATCGTGAAGTCTGCGGAAGCCTGACCAGCATTCAATCTGTTTTGAGACTAAATAGGCCCGCGGCCGAGAAGCGGTGACATTCCTTGGCCACGGGCCCATTCGATCCTGAATCGGATCGGAGGTGATACCCCCTAGTTTCCGCCGATCACCGCCCTATGTCAAGGAAAGTCGAGAGCTACGCAACTGTTAAATTTACCTAGATTTTCAACGCTTTGCGGCCAATCCGCGTTTGACACCCGCAAAAATCGAATGTTAGCTTAAACAGTTGTCTACTCCAGCCCCGGCGAGACAATAACCACCCAAGTTCATGGACGCGACGCTCAGACAATTAGGCGAACTTGCGCTCGGAGCAATCCCGACCATTATCCTCTTTGTTTTCACTTGGATTCTGTATCGCCTGATCGTACATAACGCCCTTGCGAACGCCCTGGCGGAACGCCACAGCAGGACGGTAGGTGCTGTCGAGAAGGCGAATGTTGACATTGCGGCCGCAGAGAAGAAGACCGGCGAATACGAGGGCAAGATTCGCGAGGCCCGGCTGGCAGTTTTCAAGCATAAAGAGAGCAGGCGTCAGCAGATTCTCGAGCAAAAGATGGCGGCCATCGCCGAGGCTCGAGCTGCAGCCGAAGCCCGAGTGACCGCAGCCCGCGCGGAAATTCAAAAGGAAGCTGACATCGCAAAGGCTCTTGTGCAATCGGAGAGCTCATCGCTCGCTCAGGAGATTATTCGCACGATTTTACGCACTGGAGCCGCGGCGAAACAGCCGGTGGGTGGTCGCGGATGAGGTCAATCTTGCGTAATCTCGGTGTTGTGCTCTTGTTTGTTGCTTTCTTCTCACTCTGCGGGGCGGCGCTGCAACAATCACAGCCAACCGCTCCGAAAAGCGCTCCGCCATCGAGCTCGGGATCTAGTACAGAAGCAGCTTTTGCGCCCGAGCCTGCGACCCCGAATCAGGAAGTGGTTCACGCTTCTAACGAAGCTGCAGGGCGCACGCCGCAGGAAGCAGGGGTCGGGAAACACGAGGGCGAGCCGGAACACGTAGATGAAGAGGCTGCCTTCAAGTACTCGGCAGCCGTTCGTGGCATTGCCAGGATCACCCACCTTCCGTTGACCACCGCTTATTGGGTCTGCGTGGTGATCAATTTCGCCATCATTGCGCTCTTGGTGCTGCTCGGACTTAAATCCAACGTTCCCGCGATGCTGCGCGGCCGTACTCAGGAGATCCAAAAGGGAATGGAGGACGCGCGCCGCGCCAGTGAGGAGGCCCGCCGCAGGCTCAGCGATGTGGAAGCTCGGTTGTCTCGGCTGGCTTCGGATATCGAAGAGATGCAGAAAAGCGCGGATGTAGAGGCGCGTGCTGAAGAGGATCGCATTCGTGCTTCGATCGATGAGGAAAAGCACAAAATCGTGCAAGCTGCGGAACAGGAGATCACGCAAACTGTGAATACGGTGCGCCGCGACCTTCGCAAGTATGCTTCGGAATTGGCAGTTTCCCTTGCCGAAAAGGGAATTCGCGTAGATACGAACTCGGACAAGGCGTTGGTCGAGGAGTTCATAGAGCAACTCGCTGCGGATGCGCGCAGGAATGGGAGCAGCTGATGGCCTCATTCGTTGGAATCTATGCGCGTGCTCTTGCCGATGTAGTGATCGATCGCAAGCTCGATGCGGATCGAGTGACTGCGGATCTAAACGCACTCGAAACTTTCTTGCATGAAAGCGCGGATCTTAGAACGATTTGGGATACTCCATCGGTCAGTAGCGAGCAGAAGTTGAAGCTGCTGGATGCGATTGCGAAGAAAGCTGGGTTGCTGCCTGAAATTCGCAACTTCGCCGCTGTGCTGATCTCGAACGGCCGAATCCGCGTCTTTGACCGGATCGCCAAAGAAGCGATCGAACAGATCAACGAGCAACTTGGAATCGCCGATGCCGAAATCATCAGCACGCGCGAATTGGGCGCGGAAGAAAGACGCAGCCTCGAGACACAGGTCGCCAAGGCCACAGGGAAGAAGTTGCGGGTGCGGTACTTGTTCGATCAAGGATTAATTGGCGGAGTTCTGGTGAAGGTCGGGAGCACTGTCTACGACGGTTCGGTACGCGGTCAACTGCAGCGCATTCGAGAACAACTGGTAGCAAGCTAGTCCCGAGACACACGATCCCGGCGGATAGTCAACACTCGAGAGTTTAAAAATGGCACAAATCAAAGCAGACGAAATTACAAAACTCATTCGCGAGCAAATTGAGAACTACGAGTCGAAGGTCGCGGTAGACGAAGTCGGCACAGTGATCTCGCTCGGCGACGGAATCGCGCGCATCTATGGCCTCGACAAAGTCATGGCTGGAGAGCTGATCGACTTTGGCCACGGCGTGAATGGCCTCGCTATGAACCTCGAAGAGGATCAGGTCGGTGCCGTGCTCATGGGTGAGTACACGGAGATTAAAGAAGGCGACGAAGTGCGCCGCACGGGGAAGATCATGTCGGTGCCTGTAGGGGAGGCCATGGTCGGCCGCGTAGTGAACTCGCTGGGGCAGCCCATCGACGACAAGGGTCCAATAACGACCAAGAACTCGATCCACATCGAGCGTATTGCCCCTGGCGTAATTGATCGTCAGCCAGTGCGCGAGCCAATGGCGACTGGCCTCAAAGCTATTGATTCAATGATTCCTATTGGCCGCGGACAGCGCGAGCTGATCATTGGCGATCGCCAGACCGGCAAGACTGCTGTCGCGCTCGACACCATCATCAACAACAAAGGCAACAACCTGATCTGCATTTATTGCGCGATCGGTCAGAAGCGTTCTTCGATTGCCAACGTTGTTAAGACGCTTACCGATTACGGTGCGATGGACTACACGGTGGTCGTAGCGGCATCGGCGTCCGAGCCCGCTCCGATGCAGTACATGGCTCCTTACGCTGCCTGCGCGATCGGCGAGTACTTCCGCGATAACAGCAAGCACGCACTTGTGATCTATGACGATTTGTCAAAGCATGCGGCGTCGTATCGCGAGATTTCGTTGCTGCTGCGCCGTCCACCGGGACGCGAAGCATATCCGGGCGATGTCTTCTATCTCCACTCGCGGCTTCTTGAGCGCGCGGCGAAGCTCTCCGACAAACTCGGCGGTGGTTCTCTCACAGCGCTTCCTATTATCGAAACGCAGGCCGGAGACGTCTCCGCATACATTCCAACGAATGTGATCTCCATTACCGACGGCCAGATATTTCTTGAGACCGATCTTTTTAACTCTGGTATACGTCCCGCGGTGAACGTCGGCATTTCGGTAAGCCGCGTCGGTGGATCCGCGCAGATTAAAGCCATGCGTCAGGTTGCGGGATCGATGAAACTCGAACTCGCGCAGTATCGTGAACTCGCAGCATTCTCGCAGTTCGGTTCCGATCTGGACAAAGCCACGCAACAACAGCTCAATCGCGGCCAGCGGTTGACTGAGCTGCTCAAGCAGCCGCAATTCTCGCCCCTGCCGTTCAGCAAGCAGATTCTCTCAATCTATGCCGGCACCGATGGCTATCTCGACGATCTGCAGGTCTCTCAGGTTCGTGAATTTGAAGATTCACTCTACAAGTACGTTGACGCGACAAACCCTGGTCTTCTCAGCCAGATCATGGAGAAGAAGGTTCTCGACGACGGTATGAAGCGTGAAATGGATCGGCTGATCAAGGAAGCAAAGCAAGAGTTCGTCGGACACCCTCAGGTGGTTGGGGCGAAAGCGTCCTAGTTTATGGCAAACGTTCTCGATTTACGACGCCGCATTCGCAGCGTGCAGAACACGAAGCAGATCACCGGAGCCATGAAGATGGTTTCGGCGGCGAGGTTGCGGAAGGCGCAGGAGCGTGCTCTGGCACTGCGTCCCTATGCGCAGATGCTGGTGAATGTTCTGAAGTCGCTGGTAGCGCGTGCCGAGATCTATGATCCCGTAACGGGAGAGCCGACCCATCCGCTACTCGAGCGTCGAGAAGCAAAGAACATTCTGCTTGTCGTCATTACCGGCGACAAAGGATTCGCAGGCGCCTTCAATACGAATGTGGTCAAAGCCACTTACAAGTTTATTGAGGTGGAAGCCGGCAAGAACGTTGACATCATCGCTATAGGACGCAAGGGCCGAGATCTCTTCCGACGGAAGTTTCCCTACGCACAGCCTGGGGAAGAGGGTGGGGAAGCGCGGCGAAATGCTCCAGTAGAAATCGTCGGCGAGCAAATCGGGGTATTGAACAAAGTTGACATCCCCCTGGCCCGCGAGCTTGGGCGGGAGATCATCAAGAGATACACGAGCAAAGAGGTAGATGCCGTGTACCTGGTCTACAACGAGTTCAAATCGGTGATCGCGCAGAGGCTCGTTGTCGATCATGTTTTGCCGATCGTCAAGATCGGAGAGCAGGATGTTGAACAGGCAGAGCAGTTCACGCTCGAGGAGCGGCAAAAGGCAGCGCAGGCTGCGGCCCACGCTGGAGTGGCGCTGCGCCCGCCTGATACCTCGGCGGAGGACGCGCGTCTGGCAAAGTTTGGCACCGGTGACTACATCTATGAACAGTCACCCGAGCGGCTGTTTAACGACCTGCTGCCGCGCTACGTTGGCGTTCAGATCTACCGCGCCCTGGTTGAGTCCGTTGCTGCCGAGCATGCAGCACGTATGACCGCCATGGACTCCGCAACCAATAACGCATCAGACATGATCGACTCGCTCACGCTGACAATGAATCGCGTTCGCCAGGCGTCGATCACCAAGGAAATTATCGAGATCGTCAGCGGCGCAGCCGCTCTGTAAGGATTTATGGCACAAAACATCGGAAAAGTGGTTCAAGTCTCCGGCCCTGCCGTAGACATCCAGTTCTCAGAAGCCAATCTGCCGCCGATCTATGAGGCGATCCGCATCACCAGCGAGGGTTTCGACGTTCCCGAGCCGATCAGCATCATCGTCGAAGTGCAGCAGCACCTGGGCGAAGGCCGCGTTCGCTGCGTCGCCATGGAAGCCACCGAAGGCATGGTGCGCGGGATGAAGGCGATCGATCTCGGCGGTCCCATTTCGGTACCGGTAGGAAAGCCGACTCTCGGCCGCGTGATTAACGTAATTGGCGAGCCCGTAGACAAGCTCGGTCCGCTAGGCGCAACCGAGAAGTGGCCAATTCATCGTTCCGCGCCAAGCTTTGAAGAGCAGTCGACGACAGAAGAAATGTTCGAGACCGGAATCAAAGTCATTGACCTGATTCAGCCCTTCTTGAAGGGAGGCAAGATCGGACTGTTCGGCGGCGCCGGTGTCGGCAAGACGGTCGTGATCATGGAACTGATCAACAATGTCGCCAAGCAGCACGGCGGCTATTCGGTATTCGCCGGCGTTGGCGAGCGCACTCGCGAAGGCAATGACCTCTGGCTCGAGATGAGCGAGTCGGGAGTCATCAAGCCTGGAGACAGCACCGCTTCAAAAGCCGCGCTCGTTTACGGTCAGATGACGGAGCCGCCTGGGGCGCGTCTGCGGGTGGCCCTCACCGGACTTACCGTCGCGGAATATTTCCGCGATAAGGAAGGCGCGGATACGCTTCTGTTCATCGATAACATCTTCCGCTTCACGCAGGCAGGATCGGAGGTCTCCACGCTTCTGGGACGTATGCCCTCCGCTGTGGGATACCAGCCGAATCTTGCGACCGAAATGGGAGAGCTGCAGGAGCGAATCACTTCGACGAAGAAGGGTTCAGTCACCTCGGTGCAGGCGGTGTATGTACCCGCCGACGACCTCACCGATCCGGCGCCGGCTACGACCTTCGCTCACCTTGACGCGACAACCGTGCTTTCGCGTCCGTTGAGCGCTCTGGGAATTTATCCCGCGGTCGATCCGCTGGCCTCCACTTCGCGAATTCTCACTCCGCGTGTCGTTGGCCAGGAGCACTACGATGTGGCCCAGGGCGTGAAGCGAATTCTGCAGCGTTATAAAGATCTGCAGGACATCATTGCCATTCTGGGAATCGACGAGCTTTCCGAAGACGACAAGATTACGGTGGCTCGTGCGCGAAAAGTCCAGAAGTTCCTGTCGCAGCCGTTCCATGTGGCCGAACAGTTCACCGGCTACACAGGACGCTACGTCAAGATTCAGGACACGGTCCGCAGCTTCAAGGAGATCATCGAAGGCAAGCACGATGATGTGCCTGAGCAGGCGTTCTACATGAAAGGCACGATCGACGAAGTCCTCGAAGACGCTCAGAAGATGAAGGCTGCCGCATAAGTCATGGCCGACACGTTCCAAATCGAGATCGTCACTCCCGAGCGCCTCATGGTTAGTGAGCCGGCGACCGAGGCGCAGGTGCCGGGAACGTCGGGATACCTCGGCATTCTTCCTGGTCACGCTCCCCTGATCACTGAGCTGCGCAGCGGCGAGCTCAGCTATCGTCGTCCGGACGGCAAGATCGAGCGTCTCGCGTTGCATTGGGGCTTCGCAGAAGTTCTGCCAGATAAAGTCACAGTTCTTGCCGAGCGCGCCGAAAAGGCAGCGGACATCGATGTGGAAGGCGCGAAACGCCAGGAGCAGATGGGTGAAGAGCAGCTCAAAGATCCCAACGCAAATAAGGAAGAAGCGCTCCGCCTGATTGAACGCGCCAAGACCCGCATAAAAGTAGCGGGCCGTCAGGACAGCAGTATTCTCAACATGGTTCCGTAGACAGCATTTCCCCGCACCAGTGCCGTTGTTCGTGGCGGCTTTGTTTACTTGTAGAGCGCGATCTCCAGCGCCCTGAGGGACTCGGTCTGAACGTCGCCATATCTTAACCCCTTGAAACTAAGACAGAAAGCAAGCGGAGGATGAGTGCTGCTGAACGCCTTCTTCCACAACTTCAGATTCCAAGTTGGGTTTTCATCCCACAGAGGTGATCGATGAAATCAAACCGATTTTTTACATTCATTCTGTCTGGAGCTATGGTTCTGCCGATTGCAGCGTTAGCCCAGACAGCTAGTACGGCCAGCGGTGACAACGCGGCTACCACCCAGACACAATCCAATGAGGGCGGTAAACGCGGGGAAAAGTTCGCTAAGGAGTTGAATCTGACTCCGGATCAGCAAGCCGAACTGAAGAGCATTCGCGAGAACATGAAGCAGCAGGCGCAGGCAATCAAGAACGATTCTTCGCTCACTGCCGACCAGAAGAAAGCCAAGTTCAAGGAGTTGCGCAAGAGCTCACATGAGCAGATGATGGCCAAGCTAACTCCCGATCAGCAGGCGAAGTTCAAAGAGATGCGCAAAGAGCACCGCGGGCATCGCCATGGCCGCAAAGGTGGGGCAGACGCGGACAAGACGCAAAGCTAAATTCCAAGCCGTCAAAAGCTAGCTGGTAAAGGAAGCCGTTCTGAAAGGGCGGCTTTTTTCTTTTGGAGCGGTCAGCACTCAGCATTCAGCCGGTCAACCTTCCTTCACGCCTGATTTCTTAGCCATTCGGACTTCTGGCTGGAAAAAGGGTGGGTACACAGTCAAGAAGCTGTACAGAAAAAATTCACTGCTAATTCACTGTTATTCACTGTTCCTAAAACGCGAACCTTCGTGATTCTGGGAAAAATCCCTAACAGACAAGTCATTTTTGAAAAAATTCACGGTTATTTTCACTGTTCGGTCGTTTACGCGCGCGTAGATATCCTCTAGGGCTTGAACCGCTGAATGCTGAGTGGCTGACGGCTGAATGCTCTTGCTACTGCCTGTTTCCTATCGCCGGAATACGCTCTCGGATCTCAGGCGGCAGCTTTGCTTGAATGCGACGTGCGCCGATCTTTGCGGCATCCTGAATAACTACTGACGCAGGCGTGGCTAGAGCAACCAGGAGCCAAACGAGGCTGGAAAAGGCGAAACCCGCGAGGGCGATGAACTCCAGCAGGTGGGCGTGATTGGGATCGTAGTGGCGGATCGCACCGAAGGCGACAAGGAAGAGTGCGGCAGAAACCGTGGCAACCACGATTAGGCCGATATCGATTGTGCGGTGCAGGCGCTGGCGCGAACGGCAATGAGCGCATTCAGCGAAGTGCTGCTCGTAATCGCCGCGCATCTCAGAGGCGATGCCAGAGATGTCGTATCGCCAGCCCGCGAGAATATCGCCTACGACCTGATCAACACACTTTGACATCAAAAACGAATCGCTTCCATTGGTTCTGTCTGAGACGCGAGCACCAGCCGGTTCTGGATCAGATTCAGCCGGCCTCCAAGAGCGCGTTCGGCCGATTGCAGTGCCAGTTCGGGATGGTTATTCGCTTCCGACAAATGTGCCAGCACCAGGAATGCTGCTCCTCCATCATAGTCGGTAGAGAAGAAATCCGCGAGAGAGTCGTTCGAGAGGTGGCCCACCCGGGACATGACTCGCTGCTTCACCGACCATGGGTACGGTCCGCCGCGTAGCATCTCAAGGTCATGATTCGATTCAAGAACCAGCGCATCGCACCCGCGCAGGTGCATCTTGATGTTCGTTGCCATGTAGCCTAAGTCAGTGGCCATGGCGATTTTTAGCCCTTCGGTACGAAATACAAAGCCCACGGGATCGACGGCATCGTGCGGGATGGTGAACGGAAGGACCTCGATATCGCCGATCTGAAACTTAACTCCAGCGCGGAAGTGTTCGCAGCGGTCCAGATGAGCCTTATCGTCATCTTCGTAACGCTGACTTTGTCGCGTTGCGGGCCCGCGCACCCAGCGCTGCCACGCTTGATGAGTATGTCCAGTGATGTAAACCGGAATTTTTAGCCTTCGCGCCAGCACAGCGAGGCCGGAGATGTGGTCCTGGTGCTCGTGCGTGATCACAATCGCCGACAGCTTCGATGGGTCCTCGCCCGCGCGATGCATGCGACGAAGCGTTTCGCGGCAGGAAATGCCAGCATCGATAAGGATGCTCGTGCCTGAACTGGAGAGAATAGCGGTGTTGCCACGCGAACCCGAGGCCAGCACCGTCATGCGCACCATGGAGCGAAGGATAGTCGAAAAGCCTGTGGATGGGCGAGTAATTATTCGAGTGACAGCAGAATTTCCTCAATCCTGAAATGCTCTCACGGGGAGCTTCCTGGTTCGGAAGATTTTAATATTGATAAAACCCCCGTCCGCTCTTCTTGCCCAGCCATCCCGCATCCACCATTTTGACGAGCAGCGGGCACGGCCGATACTTGGGATCACCAAGCCCTTCGTGGAGAACGCGCATGATGTCGAGACACACATCCAGTCCGATGAAGTCGGCGAGAGTCAGCGGCCCCATAGGATGCGCCATTCCCAATTTGAAAACTTCATCCACTGCCTGCGGAGTCGCGACGCCTTCCATCACTGAGTACATTGCTTCGTTTAGCAACGGCATGAGTACTCGATTCGATACGAAGCCGGGAGCGTCGTTCACTTCGACCGGCACCTTATCGAGTTTCTCTGCCATCCCTTTCGTCAACTGATAGGTTTCATCGGAGGTGGCGAGGCCACGGATCACTTCGACGAGTTTCATGACTGGCACGGGATTGAAAAAATGCATGCCAATCACCTTGCCAGGACGCCGGGTGAGCGCGGCGATCTTGGTAATCGATATCGATGAGGTATTGCTGGCGAGGACGATCTCCGGGCGGCAGATTCGGTCGATGTCGCGAAAGATCTCCGATTTGACTGCGAATTTCTCAGTAGCAGCTTCGATCACAAAGTCGCATTCGGACAGCGACGTGCGATCTACTGCTCCACGAATGCGAGCCACCGCCGCTGCGCTGTCCTCTGCAGTGATCTTGTTCTTTGCAACTTCGCGTTCAAGGTTCTTGCGAATCGTAGCCAGGCCGCGATCGAGATATTGCTGCGCCACCTCGCAGAGGACAACATCGTAGCCACTCCTCGCGAGAACGTGCGCAATGCCGTTGCCCATAGTTCCGGCGCCGATGACGCCTACTTTACGGATTTCCACAGAATCTCCCTCGACGATCCTGGATGAGAAAGCAAACCTTCGAGTCTAGCAAAGCGCAGCGTGACCTACTGTGAAAGAGGGACCTCAGGAACCGCTGACTCCGGCGGAAGAGGCTGGAGAGACACAGACTCAATCGCTGTAGCCTGCTGACTGTTGCGCTGATACCAATCGGCAGCAACGGCACGTTGCCACCATCGCAGAACGAGCAGACAGGCGAGCGTTGCCTGCATGATCAGGAAGCTGACGATTACTTGAGATGCAGGAGCAGCGGTCCACCAAAGGTATAAACCGAACACTGCTACGACGGCCGTCAGGATGCCGAGCACCAGGTAACTCCCATAAAGCTCGGCGGCGCTTCGCGCCGACTTGAAACCGCAGGAAATGTTCGAACGGATGCTACGCACTCCAGTTGCAACAAGCTGTGTTTGTGCCAGATCGAACCACATCCGAACCCAGAGCAGAGCTAATACCTCAATTAATAGCATTCCGCACTGCAGTGCGAAGGCTGCTTGGTGATTTGCAGAATTCTCTGTGACAGCGTCCAAGGCCGAGCGGATCGCGTGCAGAATTCCAGCAACCACCCCCGCAGCCAGGACAAACACGATGGCAAGCCGAACCATCTTCCAGAAGTTCTCACCGGAAGCGGCGTAAAAGCGAGCTTGATCGATCCGTTGCGATGCGAAGTACTGAGTAATTATTCCGCCGGTCAAAAATAGCTGAAACACGACGAAGAGTCCCGCGAGAACCATTGCCAGTGGAACTTGCGAATACGGAGCTACTTCAGGCTTGTTGATGAGTTCGAGGAACACACCGAGATCGAAGCCATGAACAAGGCGTTCGGAATAGAGACTCGTTCCTGTGACAGCTCCGATTCGGGATGACAGTCCGAAGGTCGCAAACCAACCTGCGAGAAGATTGGCACCGTAGAGAGCGACCAAATAAGGCCGTGCGCTGATAACGCGCTTCCCTCCGTCAAGGAGGAGTGATCCGCTGGTTTTCACGCCATCCATCCCAAAACCTGCGCCATCAACTGCCAGAAGCTCATCCAGTAATTGACGAGTTTGCGGCGAGTGCTTCCATCAGTCATTTCGGCGAGCCGACTGTTATTGAAAAAATCTACGTCGAGCCACACTTTGTGATCGGGATCGACTTCTGCGGAAACTAACTTTGCCTTCTTGTCGTAGCTGAATCGCATCCAGCGGTCTTTGCCGTCCCAGTGTTCACGCAGGTGTGATCCATCGTCGAATTTGATTTCAATTTCAACCGGGAGTACGAACTCTCCCTTGCGATGGACCACCACCTCGCTGTGAAAGTTCGTGCTGCGGCTGTCATCGTTGTACCAATTACTGGGCCAGGACGTGGCACTGGAAACTTCATAATCCAGTACTTCGGTGCCGTAAATCGCCTGATTGAAAAACCATTCGAGATCTCTTCCAGAGACTTCTTCGAGGACTTTTAGAAACTCGGGTCCGGTCGGATGTGTGAAGCGGTACCGTTCGAACCATGTCCGCAGAACACGCTGCATCGTGTCTTCGCCGATCAAACTCTCAAGCGTGAATAGAGCGCAGGCTGTTTTTCCGTAGGTGATGCCGACGTATGATCCTTCGCTCGCGAACTGATAGGCATAGCGTGCAATGGGATCGAAGCGGGAATTCCGTTCGTAGGAGGAGTGCTGTTCCTCTGTGTCGCTCCAGGTGATGCGTTTTCCATTCACCAGGCTGCGATCTTTGCCGTACAAGGCATCCAGCGTCTTGATCTCACTGTACGTATTGATGCCTTCGTCCAGCCAGGCCTCCTCAAATTCATTCGTGGCTACCATGCCGTACCAATACTGGTGACCGAATTCGTGTACGACAACCGTTTCCGGTAATAGAAAGCTGTCAGGCATATACCACGTGGTGTCGGCCGTAATCAGTGTGGGATATTCCATACCGCCGGCGCGAATACTTGCGGGATCCACGATCGTGAGTTCCTCATATGGATACGGTCCATACCATCGGTCGAAAAGTTCCATCGTGCGCTTGGCGATTGCGTTGTAGCGCGGGCCCTGAGCGGCATTTTCGGGCTGCATCAGCGTACGAATGTGGACTGCGCCGGCACTCCCGGTGAATCTGTCTTCGACGATTTTGTATCTGGGATCGGCGGTCCAGGCGAAATCATGAACATCCTCTGCATGAAACGTAAGCGTTTTTGTGCCGTTTGAATTGGGCACACTCGACATTTGGACGCCGGTTGCGCCAACGATTTGATCTTTTGGAAGCGTGAGCTTTACATCGAATACGCCGAAGTCGGCGAAGAACTCGGTTGTTTCATGAAACTGGCGGCAATTCCAGGCGCCATGCCACCACACCCCCACTTTAGGAAACCACTGAGCTCCCATCGTGAAGGTCCCTTTGTACCCGGTTCTAGCGACGACCTCGGGGAACTTGTCGTGAAACTGTATGCGGAACTCAACCGACTCGCCTGGCGCGATCGCTCGCGGGAGTTGCACTTGGGTTACAGTACGGTCGTCCGCATTCTGGTCATCCGGTGAGACGAATTGCAGCTTTGCTGTTAGATCACCTTGGCCGACGACTTCAAACTTCTTGATGTCAATGGCGCCGAGATAGCTCGACTTCCATTCTTCGTCGCGATAATCGCGATGAGCTTCGCGAGTGAAGGTGGAGTTCGGTCGAAAAGCATTTAGATAGAGGTGAAAAGGGAAAACCGAGAGCGGCTGACCTGTCAGATTTTTGTATGTGAGGATCTCGGTTGCATCGAGCGTGTGGGAATTGGGATCGTAGGTCGCATCGATGCTGTAGTGCACCACGCGCGTGGAGAGAGGAGTAGAGTTCGGCGCAGCCTCTGCAGAGCCAGCGAGCAAGCAGCAGAATAGGAATGGCCCCAGCAATTCCGATTTCATAAACCGAGCATTCTACTCGCTCCTATTTCTGAAACAGATAGTGCGATACCAGCCATTCGCTGCCATTCTTCCATGCCCAGAGTTCGGCGCAGGCCATGAAGAACACACGCCAGTATACGAACCACTTTTGTGCTTCGGCGCGAGGATTCGAGCGAGAAGAGCCGTAGGTGTTTGCGAATAATTCGAGGATCTCTGCCCGATGGGAATCCATATTGCGCAGCCAGGCCTCGGAGGTTTTTGCGTAGTTCATTCCATTAACCACCCAATGCTCACATAGCTTCAAGTCATCCTGGAAATAAAGCAGCAGGTCATCGGAAGGCATGATGCCGCCAGTGAAGAAATACTTCGACATCCAGTCGGACTGGTTGCGCACTTCGAAGAAATAGGCAAATCGCTTGTGCGTGAAGATGTGGACGAACAAGGTGGCACCGGCATTCATCCAGGATGCGATGTTCGCCATGAGCCGCTGATAGTTATGCATGTGCTCGAACATCTCTACCGACAGCACGCGATCAAAGCGAAGCTCGATGGTAAAGGTATTGAGGTTCGCCGTAACGATTTCAAGATTAGAGATGCCTCGCTCGCGAGCCTGACCGTCGATGAAAGCCTTTTGCGATCGAGAGTTCGAGACAGCCACGATGCGGCTGTTGGGAAATCGTTTTGCCATGAAGAGCGATAACGATCCCCAGCCGCAACCCAGTTCAAGAATGGATTCACCATCATGCAGGCTCGCTCGTTCGCAGGTGAGTTTCAACATCGCTTCTTCAGCGTCATCGAGCGAGGCGCAGCCCGCGTCCCAAAGAGCGCAGCTGTATTTGAGGTGCTTGCCCAGGCATAGCTGATAGAAGCGTGCGGCCAATTCGTAGTGCTGAGAGTTCGCTGCATCGGTTTCGATGGCAATGGGGCTTGCCTTCATCTGCACAATCAGCTTCATCAAGTGTGCCTGTTGCGCTTCTGGACTTCCTTTGTCCTCTTCGCGCAAGCGCTGCATTAGCAAGCGGCGAATCTGCGAGCGAATGAGGAAGTCAGGCACGAGGTCGCGCTCCAGCAGCCTGGTGCTCCATTCAGAGTTCTTGTTTGATACGTCGAGTACCGAAGTAGAACGTTCTACGATTGGGCTGGCCATGCGATTTCCTAGCCGTTGCTAACCGCAGTTCGTTTGGACGGCGTTAACTTGAACCAGGGGACAAAAGCACTGGTCGTTTCCTGATAATGACGATAGTCATCACCGCGGCTGCGCAATGCCTGAGCTTCAGTGGCGGGGATGCCTGTGACTTTGAAGAGAAAGTACAACATGAGTGCTGGGCAGATCGCCGCCAGCCATCCATGCGGCGAACCAAGAGCAAAGATCAACCAGGAAACCCAGATGAACCATTCGAAGAAATAGTTGGGGTGCCGCGAATAATTCCACAGACCCTTTCGACACGTCTTACCTCTGTTCGCCGGATCACGCTTGAAAGCGCTGAGCTGCACATCGGCGATGGATTCGCCAATCATTGAGGCGAACCAGAGTGCCAACCCGACGATCTCTGGGGGCGCAATGGTCTCTCGTGTGTTCACGGCCGCCAGCAGGAATGGAAGCGAGAGCACGACGTCGAGTACACCTTGCAGTTGGAAGAAAAGGAAGAATTTCAGGTTGGTGTTTGTCTTCCAGTCTTTGCGAAGCTGCTGGTAGCGTCCTTCCTCCGGTTGCTTCCATACACGGGTTAGGAACAGGTATCCGCCAAGGCGAAACGCCCATACGCCCACCATAATCAGCAGCAGGGCTTGGCGTAGCGGGTAGCCCCGTGCGAAGACTGTGTACATGAGCGTGCAAGTAAGAAGTCCGAGAGTCCATCCCACATCAACGATCGCCGCGTTCCTGGTCTTAAGACTCACAAGCCAGAGAATTAGCATGAGCACTCCTACGGCAGCCCAGGCGTACAGCGTAAGCGCCAGATACAGCTTCAGGTCGCTCACGCGCCTGCCTCGGACGACTGCTCATTTTTCATCACATCTCCACTGACGGCAGCGAGGCGACGCAGAGCAGGAGTGAGCACGAGATAGAGGATCCAGATTGCCAGAGGCCCAACCAGACACCACGCGATCATTGCGTGCCATCCCGGGGTCCAGTACGTCTTCGTGGTCTGCCAGGCACTGCGTTTGATGGATTCGATGATGATCGTCAGCGATAGTGGAACGTGGGGCGCGCGAAAAATTATCTCGCCGAAGCGAATGAAGGGGATCAGCAATGCCAGCTGCAATGGATACATGAAATAGTTCACCAGCTGTATGGCTGGCAGGTTGAGGCGAAAGACGATCGCAGCAAGAGTGCAGAGCGCTGTGGTGCTGCCGAGGACGGGAAACACTCCTACGCAGATTCCGATCGCAAGGCTAAGCGCGATCTTCTCCGGAGTGATCCCCTGGCGCAAAAGATCAAGAATGGGCAGAACAAATTTTCGATAGAAAAAGCTCTGCTTCATGCGCGTCGGGTGATCACATTGCCGACAGGTTCGCCCGCCTTAAGCCGGAACAGCTGCAGCAGGACGTAAGCCGACATGGCGATGTTGCCCAATCCCATAATGAGTACGAACCATACGACACGGGTTGCCATTGATCCCTCTTTGTAACAGACCCAGACGAAGAATGTGACGAATCCAAAGTACGCGTCCCAAAGAGTGGCCATTGCCCAGGGATTACCGGCGTACTGCGGCTGCCAGTGAGGGAAGTCCCAGAAACTCACCTGCATTTGCGTGCGGGCAGTCATCACGACCATGAAGACGAAGATGAAGCCAAACAACAGGATGAGAAAGGTTCGCATCGATGTGCTCTAAACAGTACGGAGTTGGCAGAGTGCTGGTTTGGCGAAGAATATCGTGGAAGCGCGTGGCGCACAATGGCGTTCGTCAAGATCGCGCATTTAGATCATTCCTTAGTACACTTCGAACCACTCCCCAACGAAAAGCGGCCCCGCATGGTGTGTGAGGTCGAACAACTCAACGCAATAGAAAACTGCGTGAACGAAGCGTCCTACGCGATTACCATCAGCTACCTGGGACGCCCGGCGGTCGCGATACACCTTTGCAAATTTCACATCCTCGATACCTGGCACCTTGCGCAGCGAGGCTCGATGCCGCTTGACGGCCATGACGGCCACGTGAAAAGCGTTGCTGTGAAGAAGCTGTAAGAGAAGCAGCACTCAGCATTAAGCATAATTAGGCATTTAATCAGCCCTCAAAGTCTGGGATTCCCAAGATGTGCGCCACACATTGCCAGACGCCAGTTCTGTTGAGTGGCTGAATGCTGAGTGCCGACGGCTGAGTGCTTCACTCCGGCAGAGATATCAATTGCACCGAGTCAATCGGCCTGCCCAGGAATCTGCTGCCCAATTGGCGGAACTTGTCGACTGAGTCGGTGGCAAAAAATTGCACGTGGGGGTGGCGGGACGAAGAGCTTCGAGTGGACAGATGCTTCGCGGCATCGTCAGCGGTGGACTGCGCCGAATCCACCAGGTGCACATCGTCGGGTAGCACGCGGTGCAACACCGGTTTGAGCAGCGGGTAGTGCGTACAGCCGAGCACCAAGACGTCCGCGTGATTTCCGTTGACAGCGTGCTGTTCGCGCGCGAGTTCATCCAGGTAGATTCTCGCCACCTGCTCCGTCACCGGATGTTCCGTCCAGCCTTCTTCTACAAGCGGCACGAGTAACGGACACGCCTTTTCGATAGCCTGGATTCCCAGCTTTTGCAGCTCTTTCCGATATGCGTGACTCGCCACGGTCGCAGCAGTTCCAATTACAGAGACGTTCTTATTGCGTGTGATCTGTGCGGCAGCGCGCGCTCCAGGTTCGATTACACCCAGAACTTCCACCGACACTGCGGTACGAATCTCCTGCATTGCCAACGCGCTTGCGGTGTTGCACGCAATGACGAGATATTCAGCGCCATGTTCGACTAAAAACTGAACGCTGGACACCGCATAGCGGGCGATGGTGGCAGCAGATTTGGAGCCGTAAGGCAAACGCGCTGTGTCGCCGACATAGAGGTAGTCTGCCTGCGGAATCGCGGCGAGCAGTTCGCGCAAAACCGTAAGGCCACCAAATCCCGAATCGAAGACGCCGATCTTCATTGCAGTTGGGCGACCACCTTATGGATTGCGGCCGTGCTATAGGTGCTTCGAATGTCTGCGTGACCTGCCAGGGTCTCCCGTTCTTTGCCGTTGATCAGAATCTTTACTTGTTCCACTTGGGGAAGGTTGGTCGCTAGTGTCTCGATGAGTGAGATTAGAGTGAAGTCTTCGACCATAATCCCTGAACGATGTCCCTCCGCCAGTGCCTGGTTGAGGTCAACAACCGCAAGCTTTTTATTCACCATGAAGACGCTATTCACACTCGATCCGTCGGCTAGCTCATGCGGAGAAGGCTTGCTGAGGTAATAACTAATTAGCGCTTCGAGCACGCTCTTTGCCCGAGCGCTCGGCTCGGAGGGAACAACGGCTGAAACGTCACGAGTCCGAAATACCCCATCTTCGTCGTAGGCAATCGTGAGCTGGAGGGTTTCGTTAGAGCCGGCCACCGGAGCCGCCACCGGACGCTGGTCGGAAGCGCGCCGGAGACCTTCTTCGGAGCCCTGATGCAGCAGCAGGATATAGATTCCGCTTCCGAAGATTGCAATGAGCAGCAGTACCAACGTGATCTGAACATTGCGCGGAATCACTGTGCGCCTCCTCCACTGGGTTTGCGTCCCGCAATTGCTTCGGCGAGCGCGCCCGCAAGTTGATCCTCAGAAATCTTGAGTCCGTTTGCATCCGCGGGAGCTTCGACGGCGATCGCTGGAGCCGCAATCGCATGCAGAGGCTGGAGGAAAGCTGGCCGAACCTGCGCATTCATCTTTCGTTTGCCCATTGCCTCGGCAGCGCTGGAAGCTAACGCCCCGCTGTCCGCAGAGAAGGCGCCCTGGGCAGACTGCCAAGGGAGAAATGTGTTTCGCTGCAGGGCGGCGTCGGATGAAGTCGGAAGGGCCGGCGTATAGATACGCAGCGAGGCACCCGGCTCTGCATGAAGACTGACGAAAACCGACGGTCGAGCTAGGTTCGTAGCTGCCTCGCGTTGTTCCAGCGTCAGATCCGAATCAGAATCGCGGAGCATAGTTACCGGGATGTGCCGCACCTGGAGCTCCTGGCGCAATCTTCGCGCCAGCGAAAGCGTAATTGCCTTCTCGGGGAGGTTTGGAGTGATGCGCGCGCCAGTGTCGCTGCCGCCATGCCCGGCATCGATGACGACAAGAAACGCCGACGTCTGCGGACGTCGTATGGGCAGAGGTGCAGTCCCTGGAACGACAGATTCGATTACGTTGGTGGGTTGAGCCGCCTGTTCAGGTGGCGTCTGCGGTTGCGCATTGGATGGTGATGAGGCAGTAGGTGTCTCGGAAGGCGGAGCGGGAGCCGCGCTCACAACGATCGTCCTTCCGTTATCAGCGAACTTGGCTAGCAAAGGTGCGCTTCCATTAATCGTGAGCGTAGCCGTCCCGTTCTTTTCCTCATACGCTGAGGAACTGAAAAGCTTGTCATTCAAGCCTTCATATTCCGTGAAGGAGACCACTGGGTCGCGCGTGAATGACAGAATCAGCGCGTTTCCCTCGGAATGAATGTTCGGATTCACCGCTTCGGCGAAGTGGAGCGCAAGGGTGCTGGGATCTCCTTTACGCAGCTCCGACGAGATAGCCGATGCCGTTCCACCCAAAAACAATCGCCGTGCACCTTCATGGAATGTAACGTCAGTTCCCAATAGGGGAATTAACACAGTGCCGATCCCATGGAGCGGTACTAATAGGCGGCGATTTTCATTTCGCGCCGGGGCCGACAACGTCGTTTGTCGTCCACGAACCTTTGCTGTCGCGCTGCCCTCCTCAAATTCTGCTTCGGCAAACTTGCCAGCCGATTTTGGATCTGGGATGCGAAGCTTCCACTTCTTACCGTCAGGCTTTAGTTCTGGAGTGCTCAGAGGCTCGACTAGTTCCAGAAGCCCGACATATTGGCGACCATCAAGAGAGACTACGGGGACGCTGTAGCGTGCCGGAGGAGCGTAGACCGAAAGCTTGTCGGGTTCTGCGGCAGCGAGGGGCAGCAACGCAAGCAATAGGCAATAGGCAATAGGCGATGGGCGGAGTTGAGGTTTGCGCGCGAGATGAAACTCGCATCGGGAGGCGACAAAGCAATTTTGCAGGTAAAACTTCAACTGGGTTAGCCAATTTCCTATTGCTTATAGCCTATTGATTGCCGTTCAGCATCCGTTTTCGAGCGAATAAATTGTTAGTCCGCTAAGAAGTTTGGGATAGAAATCAGTTGATTTTTGCGGCAATACTTCGCCCGCAAAGGCGATTTCGCGCACCTGCTCGATGGAAACGGGATTCATCACGAACGCGACATTCACCTCTGGGTCCGACTGTACAGCGCGAAATGCTTCCTCGACACCACGTAAATAACGAATGTGCTGCTGATTTGTCACCTGTTCATGGGAGATTCCGAGTGTCTTTTCGAGCAGAAGCGAATGGAGGTTGACGACGTCGAGTTTGCGCTGCCGGGCGGAGAATTCGGCGGGAATCTGCGCTTCAGCGCCAGCCTTTCTGGCGAGAAGGAAGCTTCCTTGTTTCGTTGCGGCGACAAACGAAACTGCCTTTTTGCCCGATTCCACCAGCACGGCTGTAGCTTTTGCGGCAGCGATGCTGCCGAGCTCGCGCACTTCGTATAGTTCTCGGGCTTTTTTTACAAAGCCGGAGACATCGAAGTTCGGTAATCCGAACACTACGCGATGAGTTGGCAAGATCACTAAGCCCGGCGAATCCATGTTGACGAAGGTCATCATGACGCGCTTCGCGTTGTCTTTCAGGCAATTGTTCGACGTATCCGCCGCCTCTTTCCTGAAATTCAATGCCGTTTCATAGCGGTGATGGCCATCGGCAATGATCAACTTGCGGTCAGCCATCTCGGTTTTCACGATGTTCAGGGTCGCAGGATCGGCGATTCTGCGCAGCTTATGCACAACTTTGTACTCATCTGTGACCTCCTGCCACTCGTGGTTTCCGTCCTCAAAGAGCAGGGAATCGATGGTTTGCGCCGGGTCGCTGTACAGCATAAAGATCTGTCCAAAGTGAGCATGCGTCGCTCTAAGCAGGCTTAAACGGTCACTCTTGGGTTTGGCCAATGTCTGCTCGTGTCGAAAAACCACTTTTTCCGCGTAGTCATGGAGCGTTCCGGCAGCTATAAAGCCTCTTCTTTCAACGGTCTCGGATGCTCCCGGCACAAGAAATCGCTGCGAATATGCGTAAATTGAGGGCGAATCCTGCGCAAAAATACCGGCTTTGCGCCAGTTCTTGAGGCACTCAGCGGCGTCTGTGTAGCGGTTTTTGCGCTCAGTCTCCGCACCTTCCGGCCGTCCGAGGATGATTCTTACCAGGTTATAGGGACTGGCTTTGTAGTAGCCGTCCTGCATTTGAGGGGTGATTTTGTCGTACGGCTGGGTGACGACGTCGGCTAAACACACCTTTTCTGAGTCGTAGCGGAGGGCAGGGAAAGCAGAAATCTGGGCCATCTCTCGGGTCGGTTGACCCAAAAACTCCTTATTCGTCTGTTATGACAGTTGAATTTTATCAGCACGAAGAGAAGAATCGGGCGGAGTCAGGCGCGGAGGAAAACAGGTAACCATCCGCCGAGCGACACACATCTTAGGTAATGAGAATTGCTCGATGACCCGGAGACATTTTGGTTTCGGGCCTATGGTAGTATCGCCTAAACAATAGGGGTTGACTTATGCCCGGGACCAGCGGGCCATTCGTTTCCGTTTCCCTGATCGGAAAGCATTCAAGGACTCCGCAGAATTTCTCCGCGAGTAGATCAACCCGCAACTCCATTCTCCATCTATCCAGTCTACTCGCCTTGATCATGATCTTCGTCGCCGCAGGGTTCGCCCAAGGCACAGGCGACATCACCGATGTTCACATCGCTCCGCGGGTCAAAGCCGAGCCAACGAACTCAGTTGCCAGTCCAGATGCAAGCACGCCATCGGTTGGTTTGAAGACTACCGAGCGTCGCATCAAAGTAGATGTAAATCTTGTGCTCGTGCCGGTCACCGTAACTGATCCGATGAATCGCCTGGTAACGGGTCTAGAGCGTGAGAACTTTTTGTTAACCGAGGGAAGTCAAGGACAGCAGATCCGCTCCTTCTCCAGCGAGGATGCGCCGCTTTCACTCGGAGTGATCTTCGATATGAGCGGCAGCATGAGCAACAAGATCGAAAAGAGCAAACAGGCGGTAGTGGAATTTTTCAAGACAGCGAACCCTGACGACGAATTTTTTATGATCGGATTCGCCGATCAACCTGAGCTTTTGGTGGATTTTACGAATTCCATCGAAGACATTCAGAGCCGGCTGGTGTTTGCAAATGCAAAGGGAAGGACGGCACTTCTCGACGCAATTTACATGGGCATGAAGAAGATGAAGTCGGCGCACCACGAGAAGAAAGCGCTGCTCATCATCTCTGATGGCGGCGATAATCGCAGCCGCTATACTGACAGTGAGATCAAGTCTCTGGTTAAAGAGGCGGATGTTGAGGTCTATGCGATTGGATTGTTTGATGCCAGTGCTGCCACGCCAGAGGAGCGCTACGGGCCTTATCTTCTGAATGAAATCTCCGACGTAACCGGCGGACGCATGTTCCGCGTGGACGACGTGAACGAACTGGCCGACGTCGCCACAAAGATAGGAGTAGAGCTGCGCAACCAATATGTGCTCGGTTACCGTCCAACCAATGCAGCTCACGATGGCAAGTGGCGCAAAATTAAGGTTAAGCTGAATGCACCAAAGGGTCTGCCGCCACTCACTGTACATGCAAAGACCGGATACTATGCATCCACGGAATGAGCTGCCCCGCGTGGTAGCCCTGTTCCTGCTGATTTTCTGTGCATCCTTTGTGACTGCACAGCAGAGACAGCCGGCCCAGCCATCTACTGTCGCTCAGAACTCAGCCTCACAGCCCCAATCCAGTGCTCCTTCTGGAGTGCACCGCGAGGGTACCGACAACATTCTTGTTGATGCCGCTGGAATTCCGCTCGAAGACCAGTCTGGGAGGACAATCCCGCAGGAGGCTGTAGCTCCGCCTCCGACTCCGGCAGGCGGCACAAACACCGTTAGTATTCCCAGCAAGCCGCAGACCGGTCAGCCTAGTAGCCGGGGAGGCGACAAATACGTTTTCAAGGCGGAAGCGCAGGAAGTTGTGCTCCATGCAACGGTCCTTGATCAACGCCAGCGTCTTGTCACAAACCTGAACAAGAACGACTTCACCGTGTATGAGGACGGTCAGCCGCAGCAGATCACACGCTTTACTCGAGAGGACATTCCCGTCTCGATTGGAATTCTGGTCGACAACTCCGGCTCCATGCGCGACAAGCGCCAGGCGGTGAATACCGCTGCCCTGGATCTCGTAAAGGGTAGCAATCCTGAAGACGAGGTTTTCATCGTGAATTTCAGCGATGAAGCCATTATTGACACTGACCTGACGAGTGATGTCGCAAAGATGCAGGAGGGTCTCCAACAGGTCGATTCCCGAGGTGGGACTGCACTGTACGACGCGGTCGTCGCCTCCGCCGACTATCTGGCGAAGAAGGGACGTCGCGAGAAGAAGGTTCTGATGGTCGTGACGGACGGCGAAGACAACGCCAGCACTGATACGCTCGAGCAGGCCGTGCGCCGCGTTCAGGACGACAATGGGCCCGTGGTCTACTCAATTGGAATTCTAGGCGGTGAGCGTGAGAAGCGCGCGAAACGCGCGCTTGAGCAACTAGCGTTGCATACCGGCGGCGTCGCTTTCTTCCCGAAAGACCTCGGGGAAGTTGATCAGATTGCACGCGCCGTGGCTCGCGATATTCGCAATCAATATTCGATTTATTACCGCCCAACCCGTCCGCAGGAGCAGGGTGGCTTCCGCCAGGTAAAGGTCGACGCGCATGCTCCCGGGTACGGACGTCTGCAAGTCCGCACTCGCAGCGGCTACTACGCCGGCCAGCAGACGCGCGCCTCGAACTGATCTAAATCCGCGCTGCCCCTGAGCTAAGATGAATGCAGATGAGCACCACTGAGGCTGTCCACCTGCGTGTTGCGGAAAGCATTACCGAGCTCGTCGGCGAAACTCCAATGCTGCATCTGCGGCGGATCACTCCATCCGGTAGCGCCGATATTTATGCAAAACTCGAATACTTGAATCCCGGAGGCAGCGTGAAGGATCGCGCTGCTATAGGAATGATCTCGCGTGCCGAACGCGAAGGGAGGTTACGTCCTGGCGGCACGATCATCGAAGCTACCGCTGGAAATACTGGTATCGGTCTCGCGCTCATCGGTGTGAACAAGGGATACCGCGTGATCGTCTGCGTGCCCGAGCGATTCTCAGAAGAGAAGATGAAGGTGATGGCTGCTCTTGGCGCTGATGTGATTCGCACGCCGGACGCTGAAGGTATGCAGGGTGCGATCGCCAAAGCCCGCGAGATCGCAGCAAACACGCCCGACTCGTTCACCGCTCTTCAATTCGAGAATCAAGCTAATCCTGAGTTCCATTATGAAACAACAGCGCAGGAAATCTACGATCAGATGCAGGGGCAGGTCGACGCCATCGTAATCGGCGTTGGAACCGGCGGAACTTTCTCCGGCGTCTCTCGCTTCATGAAGCAGAAAAATCCCAGGATTGAAACCGTCGCGGTCGAAACCCAGGGATCGATTTTGCAGGGTAATCCTCCTGGTCCCCACAAAGTGGAAGGCATCGGCGTGAGCTTCATTCCCAAAACCTTTGACCGCAAGGTCTGTGATGCAATCATCATGGTCTCCGACGAGGATGCCTTCGCGACCGTGCGCGAGCTTGCCAGAAAAGAAGGAGTGCTTGGCGGCTCCAGCTCAGGAGCAAACGTCTTTGCAGCATTGCAGATTGCAAAGCAGATCGGCAAAGGAAAGCGCGTTGTAACCGTGATTCCCGATGCGGCCGAGCGCTATTTATCAAAAAACATCTTCGACGGCGGAATATAGAAAGCTAGAACAACAAGTGTGGCACACCCGCCCTCGGCTGTGTCAGCGTTGTCACAGGCGAGGGCCCTGTGTCCCAAATTGTTCTGTTGCGTTGCCTTTCGACTGCATTCTTCTTCGTGGTCTCCGTGGTCTCCGTGTCTCGTGGTGAACTCGTTGTTGCTGTTATCCTGAAATTCAATGAGCAAAAACCAGAATCCTAATCGCGGTTTCGCTACCCGCGCCATCCATACTGGACAAGAACCTGACCCTTCAACCGGCGCCGTCACGGTGCCGATCTTTGCAACCTCGACCTATGTCCAGGAAGAGATCGGAAAGAATAAGGGATACGAATACGCTCGCGTCTCCAATCCGACGCGCACTCGGCTGGAAGAGAATCTGGCCGCGCTTGAGGGGGGGAGTTCAGCGCATGTTTTTGCGAGCGGGATGGCGGCGATCACCGCGATGCTGACGATGATGAAAAGCGGCGATCACGTCGTATGCGGATCAAATGTTTACGGCGGTGTCCCTCGGCTCTTCAATCAGGTTTTGGTGAACTATGGGCTGGAATTCACCTACGTAGACACTTCGAACGCGAAGGCCGTAGAAAAAGCGATTCGACGCAATACAAAGCTCGTGCACATCGAGACGCCGACGAATCCGCTCATGACCGTTACCGACATCGCGGCGATAGCGAAGATCGCGCATGCTCATGGGGCCGAACTCTCGGTGGACAACACGTTCATGTCGCCCTACTTTCAGAAGCCCATCACGCTCGGCGCCGACATCGTGATGCACTCCACCACGAAGTTTCTCAACGGGCACAGCGACGGCCTGGGCGGTGTGCTGGTTTGCACCAAGCCACAGCACAAGGAGACGTTTGCGTTTGTACAGAAGTGCACGGGGGGCATTTTGTCGCCGTTCGAATGCTGGTTGGTGCTGCGCGGCGTGAAGACGCTGGCCGTAAGAATGGAACAGCATGATCGCAGCGGCAGGGAAGTGGCAGCGTTCCTGAATCGCCACAAGAAAGTGAAGAAGGTCTTCTATCCGGGATTGCCCGATCATCCTCAACATGGATTGGCCAAGAAGCAAATGACAGGCTTTGGCGCAATGATCACCTTCGAGACGGGTTCATTTCAGAACGCGCAAAAGATGCTGCGCAGGATGTGTGTCTGCTCGCTGGGAGAATCACTCGGCGGAGTGGAGACCCTTATTTCTCACCCTGCAACCATGACGCACGCCGCTCTCGGCGAGAAAGGTCGTGCTGAAATTGGCCTGACGGATGGGATGGTGCGCATTTCGGTCGGAATCGAGGATGTCGAAGACGTCATCGCGGACCTGGATCAGGCGCTGGCAGCGATCTAAGCGTAGAGACGCAGCACGCTGCGTCTCTACTGTTGTTTTTGCCTAAGCTAGAGAGCTTATCCGCGCTTCTTAGCGTTGTGCTTGTCTTTGTGTATCTCTTTTGATAGGTGGTTCTGCTGGCGGTTGAGTTTCGCGCGGTCGGCTGCGGTCAATTTGCCACCGT
>Ga0126371_10000858_pt1 | contig 25480 bp, 26 predicted proteins | sample PanSoiMetaPlot_4_FD_110145 | JGI IMG/M metagenome (GOLD analysis project Ga0126371, IMG submission 110145) | Tropical forest soil microbial communities from Panama - MetaG Plot_4 | ecosystem: Environmental > Terrestrial > Soil > Tropical forest > Bulk soil | place: Panama | collected 2016-02-17 | reverse complement strand
CGCCAGCAGTTCACCGAAGTGAAGATCGCCGACGTGAAGGTCGGGTGAGGGTCTAATGGCTCATAAGAAGGGTGTCGGCTCTACCCGAAACGGCCGCGACTCGAACCCGCAGTACCTCGGCGTCAAGCGCTTCGGCGGTCAGTTCGTCAAGGCGGGGAACATCCTGGTCCGCCAGCGCGGTACCAAGTTCCACCCGGGCGTGAATGTCCGCCGCGCCTCCGATGACACGCTCTTCGCGGTCGCCGACGGCCAGGTCAAATTCGAGCACAAGAGTAAGACGAGATACAAGGTGAGTGTGTATCCGGCAACTGCATGACGCTAGGTCGCTGATCGGCTAAGTGGTCAAGTAAGATAAGGCGGCGGATCATCGCGATCTCGCCGCCTTCGTGTTTCTCCTTAGCCACCTGGCCACTTGGCCACTTAGTAACTCGGTGGCACCGTCTTATATCTCTCGAACAGCTCCTTCTGCCTGCTCGTCAGCGGAATCTCGTGGCCGCGGATGTAGACATGCTCCACCGCGGTCGAGAACTCGAACGGGTCGCCCGACCACACGACGACGTTCGCCACCTTCCCGGCATCCAGTGACCCGTACTTCTCACCGACACCGAAGATCTCGGCAGGGGTGAGGGTGATGGCGCGCAGGGCTTGGTCCCACGTCATCCCGAACGACACCGCAGTACCCGCCTGCTGGCGGATGTCCCGCGCGTTGTGCGAGTCGGAGAAGTAGAACCCGACTTTCACACCCGCCTTCGCAAGCATCGATGCATTTCCGAAGCGGATGCCCAGACCATCGTAGCTCGGCAGGTTGTCCATCGGCGCCACCAACACTGGCGCGCCCGCCGCCGCAATCTCGGAGGCTACCTCCCAGCCCTCGGATGCCCCCGCCAGAATCATCTTGAGCTTGTACTCCTTTGCGACCCGGAGGGCAGTCAGGATGTCGCTCTTCCGGTTCACGTTGACCAGCACGGGCACCTCACCGCGGAGCACCGGCAGCAGGGCTTCGAGGTCGGCCGCGGGCGCGGAGAGCGCTTCCATCTGCGCGCGGTTGTAGTCGGCCTTGCGGCGCGAGTACTCAAGGGCGTCGTTGAACACCTGCCGGAGTCGCGCGCTCACGCCCGCGCGGGAACCGTTGCCGGTGTGCTTCGCCCCCTCGGAGAGATCCATGACCATGGCCGCTGGGGAGCGGTCGATCATCTGCTCGATCGTGCCACCGTCGAGGTCGATCAGGACCGCCTGACCACCGATCAGACCACCACCCGGAGACGCCAGCGCACTGGTCACGCCCTCGATCCGGGCTATGGGGATGAGCGTCGACGCCGGATTCAGTCCCTCCGAGACGTTGAAACTCGAGGCGATGTCCTTTCCGGTGCTGCCCTCGTTCGTGCCATCGACCGCGTCGATCTCGGATAGTCCGAGGTTCGAGAGGCCGTCGATCAGGCCCGGCGTCACCCATTTCCCGGAGACGTCGATCCTGGTCGCGTCACCGGGAATCGTCACGTCGGCACCGACCGCCGTGATCTTGCCGTTCTGAATCACCACGGTGGCATGTTCGATCTTGGGCCCCGACACCGGGTATACGGTCCCGCCGGTGAGGGCGATGGTCTGCGCCAGCATCACGGCGATCATCGGTCGCTCCCGGGAAGGGGTTCCTGACCCAGCTCGAAGTCCGTGCGGGGCTGGTGCTTCGGATCGTTGCGGTCGTAGACCAGCCAGCCGTCGTTGTAGACCTGCTGCGCGCGGCTGTAGACCGAGAACGGATCACCCGACCACAGCACCACGTCCGCCATCTTGCCCACTTCGAGGGTGCCGACGATCGAATCGATGCCGAGCGTCCAGGCGGGATTCGCGGTGATCCAGCGGAGGGCGTGATCGCGGCTGACCGGGATGCCGGCCTGAATGCCGTAATACATCGCCTTCGCGGCTTCCTGGTTCATATGCTGAATCACACCGGCATCGTCCGAGTGGATGTTGATCTTCACGCCGGCCTGATCGAGCAGAGCGGCATTCTCGTGAATGCCGTCCATCGCCTCTTCCTTGAAGCCCCACCAGTCGGACCAGACCGTCGCGCCGGTGCCATTCGCGACCAGGAGGTCGCGGATCTTGTAGGCCTCCACGGCATGGTGGAACGAGCGGATCTTGAAGCCGAACTCGCGGCCCAGGTCCATCATCTGGGCCATTTCGTCGGCGCGGTAGCAGTGATTTTCGACGAGGATATGGCCGCGGAGCACCTCGGCGAGGGTCTCTTCCTTCAAGTCGCGCTCCGGCGGGTCCCCCTCATGTTTGGCGTTCCACTTGTCCCACCGCCTCCGGTACGCCTCGGCGGCGATGAACGCGTCCCGATACCCGGCCATGTTGCCCATCCGGGTCTGGGGACCGCCCCGGTCGCCGTAGACGCGCTTCGGATTCTCGCCGCACGCCATTTTCAGGCCGTAGGGCGCGTGGGGGAACTTCATCTCCTGGACCGTGCGGGCGGGGACGAGCTTCAGCACTGCGCTCCGGCCGCCGATCAGGTTCGCCGACCCCGGCAGAGCCTCGATGGTCGTGACGCCCCCGGCGATGGCCAACGGGATCTGCGGATCCTGCGGCCAGAAGGAGTGCTCGGCCCAGACGTCGGCCGTGTTCGGCCGTACCGCCTCGTTCCCGTCACTCTCGGCCCACGTGCCCGGCGCCGCGTACACGCCCATGTGCGAGTGCACGTCGATGATGCCGGGGGTGACGTACTTCGCGGTGCCGTCGACCACCACGGCGTCGCCCGGTGCCGTTACGGACGTCCCCACCGCCACGATTCGTCCGTCCTTGAAGAGGATCGAACCGTTGGCGATCTCCTGACCCGCCGCGGTCATGATCGTCGCGTTCTTGATCAGGACCGGGGGATTGGGATGACGCTTGTAGGTCGAGGGATACTGGGCTCGTTCGGCGCTGAAGGAGTCCTGTGCCGCGGTCGTTGCCGGGGCGGAGGCGGTCTGCGCCGGCGTCGGGGACTGCGTGGCGCGCACTCCCGCGCACCCGGCCACGCCGACGAGGACGAGCAATCCGATTGTTCGCATGCCGGTAACTCCGGTGGAGATTACTTGGCGAGCTGAATGGACAAGGGTTGACCCACGACATCAATCCGGACCAGACGGCGTGGCCCAGTGGTCGTGATGAAATAGTCGAGCCCGGACTCTCCTCCGCGAAGCTCAACGCGATACGCGGTAAACTTGCCCGCCGGGACAGTGACCGTGTCGGGCGGGATGACCTTCGCAGTCCACACCCGCTCCGCCGGGTCACCAGCGGCGAACACTCCAAACGCGAATGTCTTCCCCGCGGCCAGGGGCAGGGCCGGGACGAGGGTCGCGAGGGCATTGTCGTCGTGAGCGTCTGGCGACGCTGCGGTGTCGACGGTGATGGCCCGAGCCGTACCGCTCGCTTGAGGTTGAGAGGCGCTTCCTTTGACGCGGCCGCCGGCGTACACCAGATGAATCAGCGCATCCTGGCCGTTGACCTTGCCGGTCTGGTCGACCTGCCGCATCCGGTAGCTCGCCGGGTCCATCTGAACGACGGTGTGTTGAGTTCCGAGCGGTCCGAAGTTCAGGGTCTCCTCGTACACGAGCGAATCGGCGGCACGGCGTACTTCGGACACCTGAGTCCCGAGGGCCCTGCCCTGGACGAACACGACGAATGAGTCCCGGTGTGCCACGATCTGCGACGGGTCGATCGTGAGCACGGCCGCCGTCGGATTGAGATCACTCGCCGCCATGACGTGGCCGTCCACGTCCATCAGCTTTACCGGGGCCAGCCCTTTCAGTTTGTCGTAGAGGGCCTGGGCGTCTCCCACCACGACGATCGTCAGGTGATCCCGGTGCAGCGCCTTCGCCGCCGCAGCTTCGGCCTGCGTCGCGGTGATCGCATTGAGGCGCTCGCGATAGGTCTGCACGTAGTTGTTGCCGAGCCCCAGGAGCTTGGCGTTACCGACCGCGCCCGCGACCTGGTCGGACGTCTCGATCGTCAACGGGAACGAGCCCACGAGAAATCCCTTGGCGGCCGCAAGCTCGTTGGCGGGAATCGCCTCGGTGCGCAGCAAGTCGACCTGATGGAGCATCTCGGCCAGGGCGCTGTCGGCGACCGCGGTCCGCCCCTCGAAGGTCGCCTGCCAGAACCCCAGCCCGCGGTAGCGGCTCAGGCCCGCGTACGCCCCGTACGTCCAGCCTTTTGCCTCGCGAAGAATCAGGAAGAGCCGCGCGTCGGCGCCTCCCCCCAGGACCTGCATGGCGACGCGGGTCGCGTAATACGATGAATCGAGCGGGCCGTAGGTGGTGTTGCCCATGATGATGTTCGCCTGCACCGACCCGGGCCGATTGATCAGCAGGATTTCGGTCTTTGGCGATGCGGCCGCGACGGGTGCGGGTGCCGGAGGCGGTACCCCGCGCCACGTGCCGAACACCTTCGTGGCCCAGGCCTTCGCCTGCGCCGGCGTCACGTCACCGGCCATCACCAGCAGAGCGCCAGAGGGCACCAGGTACTTCTTGGCGAAGGCGGTGACGTCGAGTCGGGTGATCGCCTTGTACGACGCCTCGGTCGCATCGCGGCCGTAGGGGTTCTTGCCGTAGATCGTCTGACGGAAGAACCGCGCGGCGATCGACGCCGGCTGCGACAGCTCGAGCTGCAGCGAAGAGAGGGCCTGCGTCCGGGCGATCTCGAGCTCGTTCGCGGCGAGGGCCGGGGTCCGGCTGACCTCGCCCAGGAGCCCGAGCGCGACGTCCGCATGATCCGACAGGACGTTCTCCGAGATCGTGAAGAAATCCGCGCCGGCCGATGCGGAGAGGCCTCCACCCACACCCTCGATCAAGGCGGAGATCTGATCCCCGGTGTGCTTCGCCGATCCCTTGGTGAGAATCTGCGCCGTCAGCTCCGCCACGCCTTCCTTGCCGGCCGGATCGCGCGTCGAGCCCGCTTTGAACGACAGCGAGACGGACAGCATGGGCTGCGAGTGGTTTTCGACCACGAGAAGCGTCATCCCGTTCGGGAGTGTGCTCTCTGTAAAGGGCGGAAACCGGACCGGGCCGAGTGTCGTCGGCGACGGCGCGTGCGGCGGGAAGGAGTCGGGCGTCTGGGCCGCGGCGGGGAGGGACGCGAAGGTCACCGTCGCGAGCGCGAGGACGCCAGCCCGGCGGTTCACTGGTCACCTCCCGACTGCGTCTTGCCAGCGGGGTTGACGGTCACCACGGTCGCGTTCGCGGGGTCGAGATACTTCGCCGCGACGCGCTTGATGTCGTCGGCGGTCACCGCCAGGTAGCGCTGGGGGTCGGTATTCATGTCGGAGACACTCGGGAACAGCAGGCTGTAGTAGTTGATGGCTTCGGCGACGCCGAACGTCGTTTCACGCGACTCAATCACGCCCGCCCGATACTGGTTCTTGGCGCGCGTCAGCTCGTCGGCGGTCACGCCGTTCGCCCGGATGGCTTCGACTTGGGCGGCGAGCAGAGTATCGAGCCGGGCCGCGGTCACTCCCTGATTCGCGATGCCGAGCACCAGCAGAGAGCCGGGTCCCCGCCGTTCGTTGACGCTGAAGCTTGAAGCATTGACGGCGGCGGTGTCGCGCCGGACTACCTCCACGTTCAGCCGCGAGCTCTCCCCCTGTCCCAGGATCGTGTTCAGGAGATCGAGCGCCGGCGTATCGCCGTCGGCTGCCGCGGGAATGCGGTACACGCGAATGACCGCGGGCAGAGTGGCATGTGAGTCCGCCACCACGCGCTCGACGATTCCGGGAGACAGCTTGTAGTTGCAGGTGACCGCCGCCGGGGCCGGTTTGCTCGGAATGTCCGAAAAGTACCGAGTCACCAGCTGCTTGAGGTCGGCCGGTTTGAAGTCGCCGGCGACGACGAGCGTGGTGTTGTTGGGCGCGTAGTACGTGTCATGGAACGCCTGGACATCGGCCAGCTTGGCGGAATCGAGATCCTCCATCACGCCGATGCCCGGATGTGCATACGCGAAACAGTTGGTGCTGTCGTACGGCCAGATCAACGAGGCCCGGAGCGCGCCGGCGTAGGGCTGGTTGTCCACGCGCAGCCGCTTCTCCTCTTCCACCGCCTGCCGCTGGTTCTCGAGATTCTGCTGCGTGACGGCGAGAGAACGCATCCGGTCGGCTTCGAGCCAGAGCGCCAGGTTCAGGCGATTGGAGGGCAGGGTTTCGAAGTAGTTCGTGTAGTCGTCGTGGGTCGAGCCATTCTCGTCGCCGCCGGCACGCTCCACGTACTTGAAGTGTTCGGCCTTCCCGACGTGCGCCGATCCCTGGAACATCATGTGCTCGAAGAGGTGCGCGAACCCGGAGAGCTTGGGGCGCTCATTGCGGGCGCCGACTCGATACCAGAGGTCCACCGTCACCACCGGCGTGGCGTGCTGCTCGGCGTAGAGCACCTGCAACCCGTTCGCCAGGCGGAACGAGTCGATCGTGACGGACCCGACCACCTGTTGCGCGGTGGCTGGCGCGGCCGCCAGGATGGCCATGAAAAGGGAAACCCGTGCGACACGCATTGGAGCGCGCTCCCTCGAAAGAAAAGCGGTTGGGTACTTCAGGTCCGCTGGGGGACGGCGGGAAAGAGCGCCAGCGGGTTGGTTTCGAGAATCGCCCGTTTCTGGTCGTCCGGGAGGGACAGCCCCAGAAACTGATCGATGTTCAGCTTTAAATCCTTCACGCCCGGGCTGGGCCAGTCCGTGCCCCACAGCGTCTTCCGGGAAATCTCTCCGAGACGCGGAAAGTACTCCAGGAGTTTCGCGGGCGGAATCCCGGAAACATCGAGCCACACATTTCGATGACGCCGGAGGACGAAGAACGCCTCCTCCATGTACAGCGGCCGTCCGCCGTGAGCCATGACGATCTGGAGGTCGGGAAAATCGATCGCGACGTCGTCCAGCTCCATCGGGTTGCCGTACTTTGAGCGCGCCCCCGGGAAAATGCTCGTCCCGGTATGCACCATCACCGGGAGTCCCCGCTCCTCACAGCGGCGGTAAATGGCGGCGAGTGCGTCGAGACCCTCGGTGTATGCGTTGGCCGTGAAGAGCTGGTGCGGTGGATGGATCTTGAGGCACCGGATGCCGAGATCCACGAGCTGGTCGACGTCGCCCTTGGGGTCCTTCGTGAACCGCGCGTGGACGCCTCCGTACGGCATGAGCCGCTCGGGGTTGGCCAGCGAGTATTTCGCGATGAAGGTGTTCGTGGTCTCGGTGAATCCCATCACGTCGGGACTCGTGTAGTTGACCATGCCCACCCGCCAGACGCCCGACCGGTCCATGACCTCGAGGAGCGCTTTGGGGTCGTCCATGATCGACAGCAGGAAGGCCCAGTGGTCTTCCTTTCCCTTTCGCATCGCGTCCTGGACCGCGGGCTTCAGGTCACGCCAGGGCTGAATGTGGATGTGGACGTCGGTGATGCGCGTCAGTCGGTCCACGAATAGAACCCCTGGCCGGATTTCTTGCCCAGGTCGCCCTTGGCCACCTTGTCCTTGAGGATCTTCGGGGGCGCGTAATGGGGGAGCTTCAGCTCCTGATGGAGGTAATTCGCGATCGCTAGGCGGACGTCGAGGCCCACCAGATCGGTGAGCTTGAGCGGGCCCATCGGGTGGTTGTAGCCGAGCTCCATCGCCTTGTCGATGTCGGCCGCCGAGGCCACGCCCTGTTCGAGCATCCGCATGGCTTCGAGGCCCAGGACCACCCCGAGCCGGCTGGAGGCGAATCCCGGCGAGTCCTTCACCAGGATGGGCTCCTTGCCGAGGACGTGCGCGAGTGCCGTGGCACGCTCGACCTGCGGGGCACCCGTCCGCCCATGCGTGACGATTTCGACCAGCTTCATCAGGTGCACGGGATTGAAGAAGTGCATGCCCAGGAGCCGCCAGGGCTCCTTCAGGGCGGCGGCGATCTGGCCGACGGAGAGGGAGGAGGTGTTCGTGGCGAACAGCGCGCCGTCCGGTCCCTCCCGCTCCACCTCGGCGAAAATCCGCTGCTTCACCGGCATCTGCTCGATCACCGCTTCGATCACGACGTCGGCGTGCCGGACGGCGGCGGCGAGCGCGGGCTCGAAATGGAGCCGCTCATGTACGCCGGCGCGCTGTTCCTCGGTGAGCTTGCCGCGTTTCAGGCCACCGGCGAGCAGGGACTCGATCTTGGTACGCGCGCCCTCGAGGGCGTCTGCACGGAGGTCGGTGAGGGTCACGCGGCAGCCGGCGAGTGCCGAGACGTAGGCGATGCCGTGACCCATGGTCCCGGCGCCGATCACCGTGACTTCCCAGGTCGTGTCGGGTGCGGCCGGAGATGTCACGTGAGCGCGTCGACGACGCGACGGGCGCGGTCCGGATAATTGGTGCAGAGCCCGTTCACGCCCTGGGACGCGAGCCGGGTGAGATCGGACATCTCGTTGGGCGTCCAGGCGATCACGCCGAACCCCGCGTCCTGGACTTCCTCGACCAGCGCCGCATCGATCATCGCCTCATCCTGCCAGAGGATCTGGGCACCCGCGGCGCGGACGGGGGCGACGTTGTCGTCCAGGTAGGATGCGGAGAGCACACCGGCCTGCAACTTGGGGCGCTGCCGGCGGAGGCGCTGGATGATGCGGTGGTCGAAGGCGTGGACCGCGTACCCGGCGGGATTCGGGCCCGCATCGAGCGTGGCGAACAGCTGGCCGTCCCACTGCGGCGGGAGCGTTTTCACTTCCACATAGACCCGGAGCCTCGCCCCCGCGGCGACGAACGCCTGTGCGAGGGTGGGGACGGGCTCGCCGTTCGGCAGCTTGAGCTTGGCGATGTCCGCCGCCGACGACTTGGCGATGACGGTCCCGTCGATCGCGGGATCATGATGCACGATCAGCGTGCCGTCGGTGGTGGCGTAGATATCGAGCTCGATGCCGTCCGCGCCCAGCTCGCCGGCCTTCTTGAAGGCGGCGAGCGAGTTCTCGTATTCCGCGCCCGAGGCTCCCCGGTGCGCGATCACCAGCGGCTTGTCGGCTGCGGTCACGCCAGCGAGTCGGCTTTCTTGGGTTCGATCCAGTTCGGCTCCTTCTCGAGATCCTTCACGAACTGGATGTCCTCCGCGCGCGGCAGCACCGACGCGAGATACGCCTGGTACTTCTCGGCGTCGATCGGCTCGCCGTCCACGGTCCAGTACTGCTTGGCGTACATCCCGATTCGGCGGTTGAACTTGAGGGACGGGACCTTCAGCTGCCGTTCCTTGTCGGGGATGAACATGTTGAGCCGCTCGACGAGCTTCGAGATCTCCTGACGGTACAACTCGCGCGAGAGCTCGTTCAGTTTCGCCTTGTCGGGTTCACTCAGGTGCTCGCGCTCGTCGTACCGGCCCTTCAGACCCCATACGTAGGCCCAGTGGGCCGACGACGAGTGGTCGGTGCCAAAGAGGTCGAAGGCCGTCGGGATCCACTTATAGAAGAAGCGCTGGATCACCTCGGGGGGCATCTTGCCGGCCTTGACGATCCGGAGGAGGCCGTTGTTGCCGGTGCCCAGGTGGAACGACTCCTCCTTCAGCATCGGCCCCATGGAGCGCGACAGCGGGTCGAAGGCCGAGTAGGAGAGCATCTTGAGCTGGAACTTGCCGTCGCGGTCGATGAACTGCGTGTACGTGAAGAAGTCCAACCAGTTGTTCACGATCTCATTGAACGAGCCCAGGAGCCGCTCGCCCTCGTCGGCGCGCCGCTCGAGGAGTTTCGCGGCCTCGCGCTTGCCTTCGTCGCCGAAGTGCGTGACCAGGAGATAGGACATCTGCCAGCCGTGCCGCATTTCCTCGGTCATGACGCGCATCAGGGAGAGCAGGTCATAATCGGAGGGTGCGTGGGTGAGCAGGTTCCGCTGCTGCTCGACGGACGCGAACTCCGTGTCACCCTGGTAGACGATGAGATTGAGCAGGGCGTCACGAATGCGCTGGTCGGGGATGTGCATCACCGTCGGCCATTTGCGCTGGCCCTTGTAATGTCCGAACTCGATGTGAGGGACTTCGGGATCGCCGAACTTCTCCTCGAACTTGAAATTGCGTATCTCGCCCTGAGGCAGCCCGATGGAATCCTGCCAATACCGGAAGTAGTCCTTCCAGTCGTCGAAATTGCCGATCTTCCGTACCATCAGCCGTTCCTCCTAGAGTGACCGGGCGATGCGCTCGCGCGCGTCCGGCGTAACGAACAACTCTCGTTGCGTAGTCAATTCCAATTCGAGCATCTGGGCGAGGGTGCGCGCTTCGCTGGCGTAGATGGCGGCTTTGGTACGCCGCACCGCTTCGGTGGGCTGACTGGCCCACAGCTTCGCCAGCTCGCAGACCCGCGCCGTCAGCGCGTCGGCCGCGACCACTTCCTGGAACAGTCCGAGCGCCAGCCCTTCCGGGGCGCCCACCATCCGCGCGCTCCATACCAGCTCGAGGGCCCGCGCGGTCCCAACGGCGCGGGGAAGAAAAAAGCTCCCCCCCCAATCCACGCCGAGTCCCAACTTGTGAAAGACCTGGCCGATCTTCGCCTGGTCCGAGGCGATCCGGTAATCACACGCGAGCGCCAGGTTCGCTCCGCCGCCGGCGGCTGCGCCATTCACGGCCGCGATCACGGGCTGGGGCGCGTTGCGGATCAACTGGGCGATGCGAGCACCACCTTCGACCAGCTGATTCCCCTGGTGGCCCAGCACCTTCAAGTCGGCGCCGGCGCAGAACCCCCGGCCCGCGCCCGTAATCACGACCACGCGGACCTGACTCGAGCCGGAGACGGTTTCCAGCGCCGCGATCAGGTCCTGGCACAGCTCGACGTCCAGCGCATTCAGCTTGTCGGGGCGGTGCAGGGTGAGAGTCGCGACGCGATCCGCGATCTCCACCAGCACCTTCTCGTACGCCGCCACTACAGGCACTCCACGATGACGGCGATCCCTTGGCCCACGCCGATGCACATCGTCACGAGGCCATAGCGGCCGCCGGTGCGCTTCAGCGCATGCGCCAGCGTCGCGAGGATCTTGGCGCCCGTGCAGCCGAGGGGGTGACCCAGGGCGATGCCGCCGCCGTAAATGTTGACCTTCGCCGGGTCGAGGGAGAGGTCGCGGATGCAGGCGAGGGCTTGAGCCGCGAACGCCTCGTTCAGCTCCACCAGGTCGAGCTGATTGGCCTTGAGGCCCGCGCGCGCCAGCGCCTTCTGAGTCGCGGGGATCGGTCCCAGCCCCATCACACTCGGATCGACGCCGGCCACCGCGCTGGAAACGATGCGCGCGAGGGGCTGGGCCGGAGACGACGTGACGAAAATCGCGGCAGCGCCGTCATTGATGCCGCTCGACGATCCCGCCGTGACCGTCCCGTTCTTCTTGAAGGCGGGCTTGAGGGCCGCGAGCTTCTCAGCCGTCGTGCCCGCTCTGGGATATTCGTCCTTCGCAAACGTGGACCCGTCGGCGAGTGTCACCGGCACCAGCTCGTCGGTAAACACGCACGCCTTCTGCGCGGCCTCGGCCCGACGCTGGCTCTCGGCGGAAAAGGCGTCCTGCTCCTCCCGCGAAATCTTGTATTGCTCCGCCACCTTCTCGGCCGTTTCGCCGAGGGAGATGGTCCAGTCGGGCTTGAGCTTGGGATTGATGAACCGCCAGCCAACCGTCGTGTCCGCGATCTCGGGAGCTTTCCGGCTCCAGGGCTCGGCGGACTTGAGCATCACCGTCGGCGCCCGCGTCATGGATTCGATGCCGCCGGCGATGAACCGCTCGCCCTCGCCGGCCTTGATCGCGTGTGTTGCGGACACCACCGCCTGGAGACCCGATCCACACAGCCGGTTCACGGTCTGACCAGGGACCTCCACCGGGAGTCCGGCGAGGAGCAGGGCCATGCGCGCGACGTTGCGGTTGTCTTCGCCGGCCTGATTCGCGCAGCCGAGAATCACGTCGTCGATCTGCTTCGGATCGACGCCGCTCTTTTCGAGGACAGCCTTGATCGGCACGGCCGCCAGATCATCGGGCCGAACGCCCGCGAGCGAACCCCCATGCTTCCCCACCGGGGTCCTGAGCGCGACCTCGATGAACGCGTCTTTCATCCGAGCGACGTCCAGACCGTCTTGGTCTCCAGATATCCGTCGAGCGCGTCGACACCGAGGTCGCGCCCAAAGCCGGAAGCCTTGAAGCCGCCGAACGCCGCACCGGAATCGTAGAAGTTGTACGAGTTGATCCAGACGGTGCCCGCGCGAATGGCCTTCGCCGCGCGGTGCGCTTTGCCCACATCCTTGGTCCAGATCCCGGCGGCGAGTCCGTAGATGGTATTGTTCGCAAGGGCCACGCCGGCGTCGTAGTCATCGAACGACATCACGGCGAGTACGGGTCCAAAAATCTCTTCACGGGCAATCGTCATCTCGGGCTGCACCTTGTCGAACACCGTCGCCTCGACGAAGTAGCCTTTGCCGTTCGGCTTGACGGCCTTGCCACCCACGACCAGCGCCGCGCCTTCGTCGACGCCCTTCCTGATGTAGCCCATCACCGTCTCCTGCTGCTTCCGGGAGACGACGGCACCCATCCGCGTGTTCTTATCCAACGGATCGCCGGGCGTGAGCTTCTTCGCGTTCTCGGCGAGCTGCTCCACGACCTGATCGTGAACGCTCTGCTCGACCAGGAGCCGCGACCCGGCGGCGCAGACTTCACCCTTCCCGTAGAAAATCCCGGTCTGAGCGCCGCGCACGGCGGCCTTCAGGTCTGCATCGGCGAAGATCACATTCGGACTCTTGCCGCCGAGCTCGAGCGTGATCCGCTTGTTGGTCTCGGCGGCCATCTTCATGATCTGCCGGCCGACTTCCGTCGAACCCGTGAAAGAGATCTTGTCGACGTCGGGGTGCCGGACCAGCGCTGCACCCGCGGTCGACCCACCACCGGAAAGGACGTTGAACGCGCCGGCCGGGAACCCCGCCTCGACGATCAGCTCCGCAAAGAGCAGGGCAGTGAGGGGTGTCTCGGATGCCGGCTTGAGGACGATGGTGCAGCCGGCGGCCAACGCCGGCGCGAACTTCCAGCTCGCGATGTTCAGCGGGAAGTTCCACGGCGTGATCGCGCCGACGACGCCGATCGGTTCACGCAGTGTGTAGGTAAAGAACGGTCCTTCGACGGGCAGCGTCTCGCCGGTGATCTTGTCGCACCACCCCGCGTAGTAGCGGAGGGTGTTCACCGTCATGGAGATCTCGATCTTCGACTCGAAAAGCGTCTTGCCGTTGTGCGCTGTCTCAAGCCGGGCGAACTCTTCGAGACGGGCCTCGAGCAGGTCGGCGGTCTTGAAGAGCAGCCGCCCCCGCTTCCGCGCCGACAACCCTCGCCAGGCATCGGATTCGAAGCACGTCCGCGCCGCCGTGACCGCGTTATCCGCATCCGCCGCATCGCCCAGCGCGACCTCGGCGATGATTTCCTCGGTGGCCGGGTTCTCGACCGGGAAGCGCTTCCCGGAGCGGGCGGGGCGCCACTCGTTATTAATGAAGAGATCGGTTTTCACTTCCCTTTGAACTCCGCCACACGCTTCTCGTTGTACGCCGCGATGCCTTCCTTCGCGTCATCCGACTGGAAGAGCTGCTGCTGGAGCTCCCGCTCGATGGCGAGGGCGGATTCGAACGGTACCTCGAGCCCCGACTGCACCGAGCGTTTGATGAGACCCACCGCCTTGGACGCCTTGTGCGGGGGGCAGAACTGCTTGGCGTAGAGCATCACCTGCTCCCAGTAGCTGTCCGCGGGGAAGACCTCGTTCACCAGGCCGATTTCCTTCGCCTTGTCGAACGAGAAGGTCTCGCCCTTCACCATCATCTCGATCGCCATCGCCTTACCGACCAGCCGGCCGAGCCGCTGCGTCCCGCCGGTGCCCGGGAGGACGCCAAGGTTCACTTCGGGGAGACCGATCTTGCCGGCGTTCTCCTTGGCGAGGCGGATGTCGCACGCCATGGCGATCTCGAGCCCGCCGCCCACCGTGTGCCCGTTGAGCGCGGCGATGGTGAGCTTGGGCGTGTGCTCGAGGCGGTTGAGAGTTTCGTTGGCGTGCAGACAGAAGAAGTACTTGAAGCGGGGGGTCACTTTGTTCAGCATCCCGATGTTCGCGCCGGCGGAGAAGAACTTGTCGCCGTGGCCGCGGAGCATGATGACGTGGACCGAGTCGTCGAAGCGCGCCTGGAGGATCGCCTCGTCGAGCGCGCGATTCATTTCATACGTGTAGGTGTTGGCCGGCGGATCGTTCAGCTCGATGGTGGCGATACCGTCCGCCACGCTGTAGAGCACGAGGTCGCCCGACTTCGTTTCCTGAGTGGGTTTGGTCATCGTCGCCATAACAGCCTCTAGCCTCCGTGTACCGTGGAGCGCGCCTCGGCGAACCCGCCGAGGAAGATTCGCGCGATCAGGCCCGCGAGCCGTTCGGGGTCGATTTCACCCGCGGGGTCGTACCAGTTGTAAATCCAGTTCATCATTCCGAAGAGGGCGTACGCCGCGGCGCTCCGGTCCACCGGGCGCTCGTCGGGAGCGGCGTCTTTTAAGAGGGATTCGAGGAGGTCGACGTACCGGCGCTTGATGTGGTTCACCTTGCGACGGGGGTCGCCCGATAACACGCTCGATTCGTGCGACAGCACCTTCATCTCGGCCATGTGAGCCGTGAAGTATGTGACGTGGTGACGAATGAAGGCCTCGAGGCGGTCTTGGGGGTCGGTACGGCCTTCGAGGGCTTTCCGCGCGCCGTCGAGCACGTTGGTAAAGCACCGCTCCTGGATCAGTGCGAGGAGATCTTCCTTGGACCGGACGTAGTAATACATGCCGGCGAGGGACATCCCGCTGGCAGCCGCCAAGTCCCGCATCGAGGTGGAGTGGTACCCCGCCTCGGCGAAGACCTTGGCGGCCTCAGCCAAGAGGTGCTCTAACCGCTCGTCGTAGGGGCGCATAGGGTTCGAACGATCGTTCGAAAACCAAGCTAGCCGGGGCTTAATATTCCCGCAACTCCTGCGTCAACTGACACAACCCCCATGGCTTCCCCCCAGTCGGCCGCCGCCACCGATGCGGACCTGATCGCCCGCTGGCGGGGGGCTGATGAACGCGCGGCTACGGAGCTGGTGCTGCGGCATGGGACCCCGCTCGCCCGGTTTCTGGCGGCCAGTGGGGCGCAGCAGGAGGATCTGGACGACCTCGTGCAGGAGACGTTTCTGCGGGCGTTCCGGTCCATCGCGGGGTTCCGGGGCCAATGTCAGTTCCGCACCTGGCTCCTGACCATCGGGAGCAACGTGCTGAAGGATGAAGGGCGACGGGCGGCGAAGCGGAAAGTGGTGCCACTCGATGAGACGCTGCAGGCCTCGGGGGGGTCTCCCCACGAAGAGGCGGTGGCATGGGAGGCCGAAGCGAGACTGCGAGAGGCGCTGACGGACCTGCCGAGGCTGCAACGGGAAGTGTTCCTGCTACGGGCCCAGCAGGGCATGGAGTACGAGGAGATCGCGTCCGCACTGGACACGACACCGGGAGCGGCCCGCGTGCACTACCATCACGCGGTGAAGCGGTTGAAGGAGCGTCTGCAATGATCGATGACATCCGGGACGAGGACCTCCATGACGAGGAGCTGGTCGCGACCGCGCGCGAGCTCGGCGTCAGGGCGGCCGGTCAGCTCGACATGGAGCGGACGGCGCGCGGCGTCGTCGCGCGATGGCGGAACGAGCAGCGGCAGGTGCACCGGCCGTTCTGGGCGTCGCCGGGCATGCTCCGGGTGGCCGCGGCGGTCGTGCTGCTGGTGGCCGGGATGGAGACCTACGAACACCGGCATCACCTCACCCAGCAGGTGGCGACCGTCGAAGCCATGGATGCGGGCCTCGAGGGGTTGTCCGAGGATCAGTTGCAGGCGATTCTGCCCAGTGTGGAGCACACACCCGAGGTCGAGACCACGGCGAGTGACGCCGGGTTGGAGGGGCTCACGCCGGACGAGTTACGCTCCGTGCTGAGCGCCATGGGGAGCTGATGCGCCGATTCGTGGTAGCCTTTCTACTGGCGGTAGTGCCGGTCGCGCTCAGCGCGCAGGCCGGGGCGGATAGCGCCACGGAAGTCGAAAATCTTCAGAAGCAACTTCGAGAGCGGTGGCACCAGCACATCGTGACCCAGCTCCAGTTGAACTCGGATCAGGCGGGGAAACTGCAGGCAACCGAAGACAAGTTCGATGAGCAGCGCCGGCCGATTCAACGGCGGCAAGTGGAGATTGCGCGTCAGCTGAACCAGCAGCTGCAGCCGGGCGTGGCGGCCGACAATGACGCGGTCACACGGCTCCTGGCCGAGCGGGAGGACAACCGCGCGAAGATCCAGGATCTGGACCGGCAGCAGGATCGGGAAATGGCGGGTTACCTGACTCCGGTGCAGCGCGTGCGTTATCAGCGGCAGCGGGAGTGGCTGAAGGGGCAGATTCAGCAGGCGCGGGAGCGACGCCAGCAGGGCCGGCCGATGCGTCCCCGGAGGTTCCGGTAACAGAATCGGTACAAGCGGCTAGGATGGGCAGGAGCTAAGTTCTTATGACCATGATCGAGCTCCGAGTGAACACGCTCACCGCCCTCCCCGCGCTCCAGTATATGCTGGCGGATGCGGGGCTTACGGCCCCGCATTTTTCGTTTCGGGCCGCCTGGGACGTCTTCCAGAAATATCTCGCGGTGCCCTCCGATGCCCAGGCCGATATCGCGGGCTTCCAGACCACGTGGGTCCGGGAGAACGCGCTCGACCCGGTCTTCGAAATTCGTCTGTGCCGGCAGGTGACCGACGCGAAAGGCGGCTGGGGATCGACGGCCCGCGTGGTGGGGATCGATTTCCGGTTCGAAGGCGCGCCCGCCGAGATGGACGAAGTCGAGATCTGGGCGAGCGACGTCGGGTCGCTGAAGGATTTCATTCACCAAGTCGAAGCGAGCACTGAGTTCCAGTACGCGCTGCGCGCCCGCTTGATCGAGGCCGAAGCCATCGTGCTGGATGAAGGGGATCCGCAGGAAGTGCGTGGGGGTCTGTCGCGGTAAGCACCGCCGATGGACTCCATCACCGTCACCGTTCAACTCACTCCCGAAGACATCGCTCAGGCCCGGCGCCTGAACCGTTCGAGAACCACGTGGGTCGGCCGTCACGCGTCGGCCTTGTGGGTGACGCTGCTCGTAGTCCATTTCCTCGCCATCTACTCCGTCATTTTCCTGCCGGCCGACGTGTGGGTCGGGCCATTCTTCCTGGTGTTCTTGATGAACGGCTACGTCGTCGTTGATCGAATCTGGCTCTGGATACGAACTCGACGCGCCTTCAAGCACGATCCCAACATCCAGCGTCCATACACGGTGGAAGTGTCCGACTTCGGCGTGCGCACGTCGGCGTACGCGCCCCCGTCGCAACGGTGGGAAGATGTCAAACGATGGACGCAAGGAGAGCTGCTCTACCTGATCTACGCGCCCGACGGGACCTATCACGTCGTACCGAAACGGTTCATGCCTGATGCGACGGCCCTGGGCGAGGTGCTGCGGGAGAGAGTCGGGCCCGCTGTCTAGCTGAAACGTCGTCCCAGTTTGTGACTATATTCCGGGTCACCCCAATCCCAGGACGTGACCCATGAGCGCCCGAGCCGACGCCCTCGCCGAGCGTCTCGAGCAGGGAGCATCTGCCCTCACCAAGTTCGCCAACGGTTTGTCGGACGCCGAGTGGCGGGCCACGGTGGCGCCCGATGGGCGCGCGGTGGGCGTGATGATCCATCACGTTGCGAGCATGTATCCTGCCGAGGTCCAGCTCGCGCAGGCGCTCGCGATGGGGAAATCCATCGACGATCTCAGCTGGGGTGTCGTCGCGCAGATGAACGCGAAGCACGCGCACGACCATGGAACGACGTCCAAGGTGGAGGCCCTGGAGCTTCTCGGCAAGAATTCGGGAGCCGCCGCGAGGGCGATTCGCGAGCTCACTGATGCGCAGCTGGACCGTGCCGCGCCGGTGTCCCTCTACGGTGGCGCGCCGGTCACGGCGCAGTTCTTCATCGAAGACCACGCGATGCGGCACAGCTTCCATCATCTGGCGCGGATCAAGGCCGCTTTGAAAAAGGGGTGACGCTCCGCCCGGTCCTTCCCAGCCGATTCACGGTGTCGCGGGAGCTGGGGCGCGGCGGGATGGGCACGGTGCTGCTGGCGCGGGACAACGCGCTCGAGCGGGACGTGGCCATCAAGGTGCTTACGCCCGATCTCTCGAAGGCGCTCGGTGCCGAGCGCTTCCTGCGCGAGATCCGCCTCACCGCGCAGCTCGTCCATCCGAACATCGTGCCGCTCTTCGACTCCGGCGAGTCGGACGGTTGGCTGTATTACGTGATGCCGTTTATCGACGGCGCTACGCTGCGTGCGCAGCTCGAAGGGAAGAAGGCCCTCGAACCCCGCGTCGTCACCCGAATCCTGGCCGATACCGCGGAAGCCCTGGCCTATGCGCACGGGATGGGTGTCGTCCACCGCGATGTGAAGCCTGAAAACATTTTCTGGTACGGTGGACGCGCGCTGCTCGCGGATTTCGGGATCGCGACGCAGGAGCGGGTCGCTCTCGCCGATACACCGCTCACCGCCACGGGCACGATCGTCGGCACCGTCTTCTACATGAGCCCCGAGCAGGCGTCCGGTGACCAGGCGGTCGATGGACGCGCCGATCTGTATAGCCTCGGATGCGTGGCGTACGAGCTGCTCGCCGGGCAGCCGCCGTTCGTGCGTCCGACCGCCATGGCCACGCTCGCGGCGCACCTCACCGACGACGTCCCACCGCTGCGGGACACTCGCGCCGACGTCGATGCCGGGCTCGCGGCCCTCGTGGAGCAACTCCTCGCCAAGGATCGCGATCAGCGTCCCAAGGATGCGGCGGCTGTGCTGGACGCCCTGCGTCCCCTCGATGCGCCGGGTCCGCGTCGTCCTTCGGCGCCCGTGAAGCGCCCGGCCCCCGAGAAGCCGGGGGACCCACCCGAGGTCCGCGAGCTGACGGCGAAGGTGCGCGAGTTATTCCGCAACGGGATGCAGGGTGGGGAGGGCGCCCAGGACAAACTGTTGATGGCGCGGGTGTACGGGGAGAAGGCGGTGGCGTTGGCACCGGGCAGCGCCGCGGCGTTGGTCGCACTCGCCGACATTCTGCTCCTCCTTGGCGTCAGGGGGTTCAGCGATCCGGAGGAGATGAAGCCGAAGGTCCGTGAGCTCAGGCTGCGCGCGCTCGCGGTCGACGACTCCCTCGGCGACTTGCACGTGGCTCTCGGGACGATGTTCCTGTATTGGGAAGACGATTTCGAGATGGCCGGCACCGAGCTCGCGCGGGGTGTCGAGCTGGCCCCCGACCTGGCCGAGGGACATCGCCTCTACGGTGCTTGGCTCCGGATCGCGGGACGCCTGCCCGAAGCTCTGGAACACATGCGGGAGGCGACGCACCTCGCTCCGAAGGCGCCGTTCATGCACGTCGGTCTGGCCGACGTACTCATGGCGATGGGCCGCTACGACGAGGCGATCGGTCCGCTGCGTCAGGCCCTCCGGCTGCTGCCGCGGTACGACGCCGCTCTGGAGCGTCTCGAGATGAGCTGTCATCGCGCCGGCCGTCACGACGACGCGCTGGACGCGCGCCGGATGCTGCTGGGAGTGCGTGGCGCGAAAGAGCGGATCGCCCAGGTGACCGCTGACGCGACCGAGTTCGGCTGGATCGAGGCGCGCGATCGTGACTTGCGGCGGGAGCTCGCGGAGCTTCAGGCTCGCGCGCAGCAGGAAGATGCCTTCGAGGACCGCAGCAGCACGCGCCAGTTGGCCGACAAGATCCTCATCGTGCTCGCGGAGCTTGGGGAATGGACGCAGGCCATGGATTGGGTGGAACGGGCCTATCACCGGCGGCCAGGGCGGCTGCGCCGCGTGTTGAACGACCTTCCGTACGACCACCATGGATTGGCCCGCGATCCGCGTTACGCACGGCTCCTGCGCACGGCCGGGATCGAGGACCTGCTCACCTAGGGCATGTCGAGATGGACCCCCGAGAGGAACTCGACGTTCACCAGGCACCCCTCGGTCAATCCCAGCCCTTCCACCAGTCGGGTGGGCGAATAAATCTTCAAGAACTCGAATCCCTGGTCGGCGTGTCGCGCGGCCACGGCGACTTGCTTCGCTTCCAGCACCACGGGAACGAAAGACCAGTCCCATCCCCCGACCCGCATCTGGGCTGGGGAGGGGAAAGGGACGGGCTCCGGGGTGTAGAGGTGCACCGCGGACCGCACCAGGGCGCCGCCGAGGCGCGGGGCGAGAATCGGGTCGAGCGTGGAGATGTAGACGTCGGACGAAATGCCACGACGATACGTTGCCACGATCATCAACTCGGCCTCGGGGAACGGGGGTCCACTTCTGAGCCACCGCGCCCCGGTCATGCCATCTGCTCTGCGTTCCACTGTTATCGAACTTAGTCGGTAGGTCCACCCGCCGGTCTAGAGCATGGGGCGGGAGGTAGCTAAGTTGTCGTTTCGCAGTTCAGTCGCCCGAGTGGCGGAATGGCAGACGCAGGGGACTCAAAATCCCCCGGGGGCAACCCCGTGAGAGTTCGACTCTCTCCTCGGGCATCCAGCGACCTCCAGTGACGCGCAGGTGACGGGTCGTCTCCATCCTGCCCGACATGCGCGCCAAACTCACTGCCACTCTCGTCGGGTTCGTCCTCGGTGGGTGCTCCTCGACCGCCACCGGTCCCTCCAACACGTCGCACGTGCCCGTCGCCGTCGTCACGGCGGCAGGGGACACGCAGACCGGTTACTGGGCTGCGTCACTGGCGAAGCCGCTCGTGGCCGTGGTGATGGACTCGAGCGGCCACGGCGTGCCGAATGTCCCGGTGTCCTTTGCCGTACTGTCGGGGGGCGGGAGCGTCGGCACCCCATCGGCTTCCACCGACTCGCTGGGTCGAGCGACGACCCTCTGGACCATGGGGGACACGGTGGGCCTCCAGCGGGCGGTGGCGGTTCTGGCGGTCCGAGCGGAGAGCACGACGTTCAAGGCCTTCGCTTACGCGCGCCCGCTGTCGGCGGACTCCGTCACCGCGTACGCCGTGGGCGAGTTTCTCACCGGATCGGCGTTCACCGTCGCGGCAAATTGCGGCGGAACCATCACCGTCAATTGCTCCGGCGGCGTTCCCGGGTCTCCGGTCGCGGTGACCGTGGTCCGAGAGAGCCTGGCGGTGGCGGGGAATCCTGTCGCGCTCCAGGTCGACATCACGGCCCGCCTGGCCGTGTCGACCACCGTGGATATCCCGCTCGAAGCCGCGGGCATCCAGTGCGGCCTCGCGGTGAATACCGCGGCCGGGTCCATCCCCACCGTCGGGTTGACGGCGCACCTGGATTTCGGGCGCCTGGAGAACACGGGGCAGGGTGTGGACGAGGTCTACGTCACCAACGTCACTCTGACCGATCTCGAGTCGGCCGATGTGTCGCTCAACGGTGGAACACTATGCAGCACGATCGGGGCGGGCGCGTCCTTCTACCTCAGTACCCTCACCGGTATGTTTGCAGACGGCCTGAAAGGCGTGTTCTGTGCCGGGTCGGGCTCCGTCCCCATCACAACCTGTCCTCCCAAGCGGCCTAACTTCGCGCCCCCCGCCACGCGCCGCCGGAATGGCATTCGCGGAGGAGGGGCAACGCCGTGAGAGTTCGACTCTCTCCTCGGGCACCCCACTCGGACGTCTGACCCATTTCTCTGAGAACGCCGCAGCGCGTCTGCTGCCGCGCTGCCCCGTGGCGTGCGCGCGATGCGTCGGCGCGTTAGGCGGAATACTCGGAGGTATTTCCCTAGGCATGCCGATTGCCCCCCACGGCGGTGCGTCCCGTGACGGACCACACCACTTGGGAGGAACCAATGTTGAGGACCCTGTATCTCGGAGTTGGGGTGTTGCTGCTGGCCGCGTGTGAAAATCCGCATTCGGCCCTGCCAACCGCCCCCAGCCGCACGTCTACGCTGAGCAACGTGTCGTCCTTGCCGCATGTCAGCCTCACTGGAGTTGCCGTCCCCGTGAACTTCGCGCTCACGATCGATGGCTGCAGCAACAGTCCCGGCCCGCAGATCACGCTCTCCGGCACCGCAGCGTTGGCGGGGTTCGGCGTCGACATGCTCTTCAGCAACAATCTGAAGGACACCCACACGTATACGGTGGACAAGGATGTCGAGACCGTTCTGCAGCCGGCGGGCACGGACATCGTCATCCCAAAGCAGCCGGTGCTCGGCGGCGTGGGTGGCAACCCCTTTATCTGGGTGCAGTTCATCGACGCGAGCGGCGCGCCGGCAAGCGACGCGATCTTTGTGGGGCGCTGCGTGCAGGGCTCGCGCCTCGACTTTGCCTCCGCGCAAGACCCGCGCGCCGACGTCTCCGCGGACTTCGCGGTCTCCGAGTGCAACAACAATCCCGGTCCCTTCATCAGCATGGATGCCGACATGGCGTTCGAAGGGCTGGGCATGCAGATGATCTTCAGCAACAACGTGAAGCTGACGCATTCCGCGGTGCGGAGTCAGACCATGACGATTCTTCCGGCGGGCATGGACTTCTCGTTCCCGAAGCAACCGGTCCTCGGGGGGGTGGGGGGAAACCCATGGATCTTCGCAGCCTTCACGGACGGTAATGGCACCGCCTTTGGCGATCCCGTACTCCTGGGCCGCTGCGTGCAGCTGAGCCAGACGACCTGAAGTCCTCTTAGATCGTAAGGGCCCGGGAGCGAAAGCTTCCGGGCCTCTGTGCTTGGGACTGCAGGGAAACACCCTTCCGTTGTATTTTCGTGCCTGGAACCCGACTCCCGACCAACGCGTTAGGCTGACATGCTGCCACTACTTGCTGCGCTGACCCTCCTAGCTCCCGCGACGGACTCCATCAAGACCGGAGTCGTCGTCGACCGGAAGCACCACACCATCACCATCACCGCCGGACCCTACACGCTGCCGCCGATGGGGCACCGGATGGAGATGATGGGGATGGACATGTCCATGGACCACATGGGCGAGATGGCGTCGTATTTCGTCTGGCCGGAGCAGGGGTGGTTCTACGGCTTCCACGTGAGGGCCATCAATGGCGCCGGCGGCGACATGCCGCGCGACCTGATCCACCATTTCACTCTTCTCAACTTCGACCGCCGCACGCTCTTTGACGCTTTCGCCGAACGTCTCGCCTCGGCACGTTACCAGAACGAAGACATCGTCGCGCCCAAGTCGATCGGCGCTCCGCTCACGCGCGGGACCCGGATGGGTGTGTACATGATGTGGTTCAATAGTCACCCCGATACCGTGAAGGGGGTGTACGTCAAGCTCACCCTTCTCTATATGCCGGCGAACATGCAACCGCCCCCCACCTCGGCACTCCCCGTGGTGATGGATGTGGACCTCTTCCCGGGTGCGGACAACATGTATCCCGTGCCCCCCGGCAGGACCGAGCGCACACGCACGTTCCGCTTCCCGATTTCCGGACGGATGCTCGGCGCCGGTGGCCACCTCCACGAGTACGGCTCCTACATTAAGCTCCAGGACTCCGTGACGGGGAAGGTGCTCTTCGAGCTGCGCCCGGTACTCGACTCGGCCGGACAGATGCTCGGGATGACGCGGAAACTCTTCGCGGTGACCGGGCAGGGATTGCACATCGAGGCCGATCATCCCTACACGATGACCGCCGCATACGACAACACCACGAAGGACACGTTGTCGGAAGCCATGGGCGAGATCATGGCGATCTTTGCGCCGGATGACCTCTCGAAGTGGCCGAAGATGGACTACGCGAGCAAAGATCTCTGGGCAGACCTCGCGACATACGGCATCACCACGTTGCCCGACTCGCTGACGCAGGCCTCCCGAGCCGCGATGCAGGGGAGCCGTCGCTAGCATGCGTCGTCTCCTGACCATCGGACTGCTGTTCGCGGGCGCCACGGCGTCCGCGCAGGCGCCGAAGCCGGGCGTGACCCTCGACGAGAAACATCACCGTGTGGTGGTCGTCGCCGGTCCGTTCGACCTGGAGCCGATGCCGCCGATGGAAGGCATGTCGATGGATGCGATGATGCCCGACACCTTGGCGCAGGCGTTCGCCTGGCCCGTGAAGGGTTGGTTCCGTGGATTCGAGTCGGAGGTGATCGACGCGCACGGCAAGCCGCTCCCGCGCGATCTGCTCCATCACTTCACCCTGATCAACCTCGATCGCCGCACGCTCTTCGATCCGGTGGCCGAGCGGATGGCGGCGGCGGGGCTGACGCCGGCGGCGGTGGTAGCTCCCGCGTCGGTCGGGACGCCGTTGTCTCCGGGCCAGCGACTCGCGCTGTACATCATGTGGCACAACGGCGGGACCACCGCGCAGCACGGCGTCTATCTCCGGATCAACCTCCTGTGGTTGCCGGCGAACGAATTGCCACAGCCACTGTCCACGTTCCCGGTGAACCTGGACGTGAACGCGCACTACGGTCAGTCGAACACCTACGATGTGCCGCCCGGCCGCCACGAGAAGTCCGCGATCATTACGTTCCCGCTCTCAGGGTGGCTCCTGGGCGCAGGTGGTCACCTGCATGACTATGGCCGGGGAGTTCGGCTCGAAGATGCGGAGACCGGCAAGGTCCTGGTGCAGACCAATGCGGTCCTCGGCGATTCGGGCGAGATCAAGGAGCTCCCGTTCCATGTCCTCGCGCTGTGGGACCGGGGCTTGAGAATCCATGCCGGGCATCCGTATCGACTGATTGCGACATACGAGAATCCGACCAGGGACACGCTGCGGGACGTGATGGGCGAGATGATGGCGCTCTTCGTGCCCGATCACCCAGAGCGGTGGCCCACCGTGAACTACGGCGACTCGCTCTACATTGCGGACCTGAACGGGTACCACGCCGTCGATCTGCTCAAGACGCTGAAGCCCGCACCCGTCGCGGAGCACTGACGCTCCCGCCGGTCTGGCGCCTCCGGGCACTACTCGTCGCCCTCGCTGCGCCACCGCTGCTCGAAATCTTCTCGCTGTCCCGCCTCCTCCCGCTGATCTCGGCAAGCTCGCCGGCTTCGGTGTCTCTTGATGACCAGGCACTCGCCGTGTGGGTCGACAAGATCCTCAATGCACTCCCGTGGCCCTGGCGGCGAACCTGCCTCCGGCGCGCCGTGGTGCTGTACGCGCTCCTGCGGCACGCCGGCAGGCCAGTTCAGTTGTGGATCGGCGTTCGTGGGGGTGGCGACGTGAGCGCCCACGCGTGGCTGACATCGAGCGACAGACCATACTTGGAAGCTGACGAGGACCATGCAGCAGTCCACACGCCAATTGCCCGGTTTCCTGAACCGCTTGAGGCAACTCGCTAAGACGTAAACAGCGCCGGGCCCGGAGTCGGCCTCTGTGCGCCTTTCACGGGGTCCGATTTGATCCTGAACGCGCACGGCAGACGACGGAAGGGCCCGGCGCTGTTCGCCGCGAAGCTTAGAACGTGTAGCGGATCGTCCCGAAAACGGACCTCGGCTCACCCGGCGTCACAAACCCGCCCGCTTCCAGCTCCGGATACTCGTGGTTCAAGAGATTCCGGACTCCCACCTGCAGCT
>Ga0126371_10000857_pt1 | contig 25490 bp, 26 predicted proteins | sample PanSoiMetaPlot_4_FD_110145 | JGI IMG/M metagenome (GOLD analysis project Ga0126371, IMG submission 110145) | Tropical forest soil microbial communities from Panama - MetaG Plot_4 | ecosystem: Environmental > Terrestrial > Soil > Tropical forest > Bulk soil | place: Panama | collected 2016-02-17 | reverse complement strand
GCTTCCTTCCGGACCTGACCGGGTTGGCGAGGGGCCTGTCCGCCGCCAGCCTCCCATGCCACTATATCAGGCGATCCCGTCAGCCGCGCAAGACCGACGACGCGCGCTTTTTACGGCGGCGGGACTCGGCAAGAGGAGCGGCATGCGCGACCTGCCCAACATCTACGCCGGCGGGCTTGATCGCGCGTCGCATCGGCGCAAGGACGCGGCCTGGCTCGCGGCGCAACTCGAGCGTGCTGGCACGCGCTTCGTGCCGGTATGGCAGGCGCACAATCTGGTGCTTGGCGCCGACGGCTTGGCGCCGCGTGCCATGCTGCTTGAGCGTGCGCAATACACGCCGGATGGCGAATTGGTGTTGCTCGGCGTCGGTGGCGACGACGCCTATTTCGCCGTCGATCTGTCGCATTACGACGCGCCGTTGGCCAAACTGGCAGCGCCGGCCGGCAGCGAATTCCTCGACCTTCGGCGTGTCGGACCACTGCTGCCGCGCGACGAATCGGCGCTGCTCGCCTATGCGCGCGGCATGCTTTATTGGCACCAGCGCAACCGTCATTGCGCCGTCTGCGGCGCGCCGAGCCTGATGGCGGATGCCGGCCATCTGCGGCGCTGTGCCGACGCGACCTGCAATGCGACGCATTTCCCGCGCACCGATCCGGCGGTGATCATGCTGGTGACCGACGGCTCGCGCTGCCTCTTGGGCCGTCAGCCGACCTGGCCGCCAGGCATGCACTCGACCCTCGCGGGCTTCGTCGAGCCGGGCGAAAGCCTCGAGGAAGCCGTGGCACGCGAGGTGCGCGAGGAAACCGGCATCGCGGTCACCGATATTGCCTATCACTCGTCGCAGCCGTGGCCGTTTCCATCGTCGCTCATGCTTGGTTTCACCGCACGGGCGACGACACGTGAGCTCTCCATGGCCGGCAGTGAGCTCGAACACGCGGCCTGGTACGAGCGCGATTGGATCCTGGCGCACGCGGATGACGACGAATTCCGCTTGCCACGCAAGGATTCGGTGGCGCGGCGTTTGATCGAGGACTGGCTCAATCGCTCCGCGAGCGCTTCGCCACCTTGAGGCGGAACGGGTGCGCCGGATAGGTGCCGAGGACTTTCAGTTCGCGCGTCACGAAATCGAGCTCCTCGAGCGCCAGCCGCACCGGCCGCGAATCGGGATGGCCCTCGATGTCGGCGTAGAACTGCGTCGCCGTGAACTCCCCGCCGACCATGTAGCTTTCGAGCTTGGTCATGTTGATGCCGTTGGTGGCGAAGCCGCCGAGCGCCTTGTAGAGCGCCGCGGGCACGTTCTTGACGCGGAACACGAACGACGTGACGACCGGACGGCCATTGTCGGGCAGCGGTTTCGGCCGCCGCGCCATGATCAGGAATCGGGTCGTGTTGTGACCGGCGTCCTCGATGTTGCGCTTCAATGTCTTGAGCTTGTAGATGCGGCCGGCGAGCTCCGATGCGATCACCGCGACGTGCTTGTCGCCGCTCTTCGCGAGCTCCGCGGCGGCGCCGGCGGTATCGGCGCTCACCGACGCTTTGAGGCCGAGCTTTCGGATCAGGCGGCGGCATTGCGACAGCGCGTGAACGTGGCTGCGTACGATCTTGATTGTCTTCAGCGACGCGGCGGGCAGCGCGAGCAGTTGATGCTTCACGCGCTCGAAATGCTCGCCAACGATGTAGAGGCCGGATTCGGGCAGCAGGTGATGGATGTCGGCGACGCGGCCAGCGACCGAATTCTCGATCGGCAGCATGGCGAGCTCGGCGGCGCCGCGTCGCACCGCGGCGATGACGTCCTCGAAGCCCGGACAGGCCAGCGGCGTCATTTTCGGGAAGACGCGGCGGCAGGCGAGGTCGGAATAAGCACCCGGTGCGCCTTGGAAGGCGATGCGGCGCGTGGATCGGCGGTTGGCGGTCATGAGCGGGCGGGGTCCGGCCGCGTCCGCATCAGCGCGCGGGCGCGTTCGAGGTCGGCCGGAGTATCAACGCCGAACGGCACCGCGTCAACGAGCGCGGCGTCGATCCGCATGCCGGCGTCGAGCGCGCGCAGTTGTTCCAGATTCTCGCGTTGCTCGTTGGTGCTGGGCGGCAGCGCGACGAAACGCGCCAGCGCGGCGCGGCGATAGGCATAGAGCCCGATATGATGATGGGGCACGCCGCCGTTGGGCGGCGGCGTTGCGGCACGCGAAAAGGCGCGGGCGCGGGCGACGGTCTTGCCGGCAAAATCCGCCCACAGCTTGACGACGCTGCGGCTGTCGATCTCGCCCGGCTCGAGCGCGGCGGCGAGCGTCGCGATATCGCACGCCGGCTCGGCGAGCGGCGCCAGCGCGGCGCGGATCGCCCGCGGGTCGAGCAGCGGCAGATCGCCTTGCACGTTCACCACCACGTCGTGCGCGGCGCGCGGATCGAGCGTTTGGAGCGCCTCGAAGATGCGATCCGATCCCGACGGATGATCGGAGCGCGTCGGCACGGCGCGGCCGCCGGCGCGCGCGACCGTGTCGACGATCGCGGCGTCGGCAGCGGCGATCACCACGGGTCCGATCGCGGCTTCGGTTGCGCGGCGCCAGACCTGGACGATCATCGGGGCGTCGCCGATTGTCGCCAATGGTTTGCCAGGCAGTCGCGTCGAGGCCAGACGCGCAGGAATGAGGATGATTGGGTTCAGGGTTTTTGCTTTCTTCTTGCGGCGTTATGCCGCATGGAAGCCGGCCCCTGCAACCGGCCTTTTTCCGGCAGATTTCGTTTGAGTTGGCGGAGGAAATTGAGTTTCCTGCCGGCCGAGCCGTACCAGGGGGATCGAGTTTCGCATGTCCTTCGAGATGAACAAAATTGCGGGCGCGATACTAGTGGCGATGATTGTCGCCATGGTGTCGGGCATCATCGCCTCCAAGCTCGTCGAGCCGACGCCGCTCAAGAAGAACGCCTACGAGGTCGCGGCGGCGCCCGAAGCCACAGCGACGGGCCAGCAAGCTCCGGCCGGTCCGCAGCCGATCGAGCCGCTGCTCGCCAGCGCCAATGTCGATGCTGGCAAGGCGCACACCTCGGTCTGTCAGACCTGCCACACGTTCGATAAAGGCGGCGCCAACAAGATCGGTCCCAATCTCTATGGCATCGTCGGCTCGCCGATCGCGGAGGGCCGCAATGGCTTCGCGTTCTCCGACGCGCTCACGACCAAGGGCAAGGGCCAAACCTGGACGGTCGACAATTTGAACGACTGGCTGACCGATCCGCAGCACTTCGCGTCCGGCACCAAGATGACGTACGCCGGCGATCCTAAGGCCAAGGAACGCGCGGACATCATCGCCTACCTCAATTCGCTGAGCGACCATCCGCAGCCGCTGCCGACCGCAGCGCCGGCGCAGCCGGCCGCCGCGGCACCCGCGAGCGGCGGGCAATCCAACGCGGCACCGAAGCCGCCGGCGTCGGTCGATACGCTGCTCGCCAGCGCGAATGTCGATTCCGGCAAGTCCCATACGGCGGTCTGCCAGACCTGCCACACGTTCGACAAAGGCGGCGCCAACAAGATCGGTCCGAACCTCTATGGGGTCGTGGGATCGCCGATCGCCGAGGACCGCAACGGTTTTGCCTTCTCCGACGCGCTCAAGGCGAAGGGCAAGGGGCAAACCTGGACGTTCGAGAATCTCGACGAATGGCTGACCAATCCGCAGCATTTCGCCTCTGGCACCAAGATGACCTTTGCCGGCGACGCGAAAGCCAAGGAGCGCGCGGACATCATCGCTTACCTCAACTCGCTGAGCGACCATCCGCAGCCGCTGCCAAAGGCGCAGCCCCCTAGCAAGTAGCCGCGGACGCCCTAGAATAAGGGCGCCATGTCGGAACGAGTCACGGCCGCACATCTGGCCCTTGCCGGCGCACTCGCCGACAAGGCGGCCGCCGTCATCCGCCGCTATTTCCGCGGCAATCTGACCATCGATACCAAACCCGACGAAACGCCGGTGACGGTGGCCGACCGCGAGGCCGAAGCCGAGATGCGCGCGTTGATAGAGGCGCGCTTTCCCGATCACGGCGTGCTCGGCGAGGAGCACGGCCGCACGCGGCCCGATGCCGACTATGTCTGGGTGCTCGATCCGATCGACGGCACCAAATCCTTCATCTCGGGCGTGCCGCTGTTCGGCACCTTGATCGCCTTGACGTTCAAAGGCACTCCGGTGCTCGGCGTGATCGACCAGCCAATCTTGCGCGAACGCTGGCTCGGCGCCGACGGACGCAAGACGACGCTCAACGGCAAGCCGATCGCGACGCGCGCTTGTTCGGCGCTTGGCGGCGCGACGCTCTTTGCCACCTCGCCCGAGATGTTCGGCGGCGGCGACGCCCAGGCCTTTGCGCGCGTGCGCCAAGGGGTCAGGCTCGCGCGCTACGGCGCCGATTGTTACGCCTATGGGCTGCTGGCCGCTGGCTTCGTCGACCTGGTGGTCGAATCCGGATTGAAGCCCTACGATTACTGCGCGCTCGTGCCGGTGATCGAAGGCGCCGGCGGCGAGATGAGCGACTGGGCCGGCGAGACACTGTCGCTGCGTTCCGACGGCCGCGTGATCGCTGCCGGCGATCCGGCTTTGGCCGCGGCGGCGCGGTCGGCGCTTGCGGGCAAATAACGATTCCGGCGACGCGACCGGCCGACTAAAGTAGCGCCGGCATGAAACGCACCCTCGCGCTGATTTTCGCGTTGGCCGTCGCGCTCGCGGGCGCATCCACGGCCGCGCGCGCCCAGCCGCAGCACGGTCTGTCGTTGTTCGGCGACCTCAAGTATCCGGCCGGTTTCAAGCACTTCGACTACGTCAATCCGGACGCGCCGAAAGGCGGCTCGGTCAAATACGCGGCGACCGGCACCTTCGATTCTTTCAATCCGTTCATCCTCAAGGGCGTGCCCGTCGACGGCACCGACTTGATGTTCGATACACTGATGGCGGGATCGGATGACGAGCCGGCATCGTCTTATGGACTCGTCGCCGAAAGCGTCGAAATCGCGCCCGACAAGAAATCGGTGATCTACAATCTGCGGCCGCAGGCACGATTCTGGGATGGCTCGCCGATCACGGCCGACGATGTGGTGTGGACGTTCGATGCCCTCAAATCGAAGGGCAACCCATCGTGGAGAATCTATTACGCCGACGTGTTGAAGGCCGAGGCGCTCGGTCCGCATCGCGTCAAGTTCACATTCCACAGTCGAACCAACCGCGAGCTGCCGTCGATCGTCGGCGAGATGCCGGTGCTGTCGAAGGCGTACTGGTCCAAGCACGATTTCGGCAAGACGACGCTCGACGTGCCGCTCGGCAGCGGCCCCTACAAGATCGTCAATTTCCAGCCCGGCCGTTACGTCGTTTATCGCCGTGTGGCGGATTATTGGGGCAAGGATCTGCCGGTGAATGTCGGTCGCTATAATTTCGACGAGATCCGCTACGACTATTATCGCGACGCATCGGTCGCGCTCGAAGCGTTCAAGGCCGGCGCCTATGACATAAGGCGCGAGAACGTCGCCAAGAATTGGGCGATCGGTTACGACAGCCCGGCGCTGACGAAAGGCTGGGTCAAGAAGGCGCTGATTCCGAACAAGGTGCCGCAAGGCATGCAGGCCTTCGGCTTCAATCTGCGGCGGTCATTGTTCCAGGACCGTCGGGTGCGCCAAGCGCTCGGCTACCTGTTCGATTTCGAATGGACCAACAAAACGCTGTTCTACGGCGCTTATAAGCGCAGCGAGAGCTACTTCGCCAACTCGGACCTCGCTTCGTCAGGCCTGCCGAGCCCGGCCGAGCTCGCAGTCCTCGACAAATACCGCGGCCAGATTCCCGACGACGTCTTTACAGCGGCGTTCAAAGCGCCGACGACCAATGGCGGCGGCGATATCCGCGACAATCTGCACGCGGCGCTCAAGCTGCTGGCCGAGGCCGGCTGGGCGGTGAAGAACGGCAAGATGGTCAATGCGCAAGGCCAGCCGTTCCAGTTCGAATTCCTGCTCGCCCAGCCCGAATTCGAGCGCGTGGTGCTGCCGTTCGCCCAGAACTTGGCGCGCATCGGCATCATCTGCAACGTCCGCACCATCGATCCAGCACAATACGAGAACCGGATGCAAAACTACGATTTCGACATGACCGTCGTCGATTTCGGCGAATCGCTGTCACCTGGGAACGAGCAGCGGCAGTTCTGGTCGTCGCAATCGGCCGACGAGACCGGCGATCAGAATTATCTGGGTATCAAATCGAAAGCGGTCGACGACCTGGTCGATCTCGTCATCAATGCGCCGGACCGGCAGAACCTCATGACTCGTGTCCACGCGCTGGATCGCGTTCTGCTCGAAGGCTATTACGTCATTCCCAACTGGTATTTAGGCAGCTTCCGCGTCGCCTACTGGGACAAATTCGGGCGGCCGAAGGACAATCCACCCTATAGTTTGGCACTCAACACTTGGTGGTACGACAAGGCGCGCGCTAACGCGCTGGCGGCGGAGCGGAAATAGGCGCCGATGCTCGCCTACGCGCTGCGCCGAGTTCTGCTCATCATCCCGACGCTGTTCGCGATCATCCTGGTCAATTTCGTCATCGTTCAGGCAGCGCCCGGCGGGCCGGTCGATCAGCTCATCGCGCAACTCAAGGGCACCGGCAGCGGCGCCATATCACGCGTGACGGGCGGTGGCGGCGAGCTTGGCCGTAACGCGACCTCGGCGACGCAGGCGGCCAACCAAAGCCGCGGCGCGCGCGGCCTAGATCCCCAATTCATCGCCGAGCTCAACAAGCTCTACGGCTTCGACAAGCCGCCAGCCGAGCGCTTTCTGCTGATGGTGAAGAACTATCTCACCTTCAACTTCGGCGAGAGCTTTTTTCAGGACCAGCCGGTGATCAAGCTGATCGCCCAAAAGCTGCCGGTGTCGATCTCGCTCGGGCTGTGGACGACGCTGATCGCGTACCTGGTATCGATCCCATTGGGTATCCGCAAGGCGGTGCGCGACGGCAGCCGCTTCGACATCTGGACCAGCGGCGTCATCATCGTTGGCTATGCCATTCCGTCGTTCCTGTTCGCCGTGCTGTTGATCGTATTGTTCGCCGGCGGCAACTATCTGTCGATTTTCCCGATACGTGGCCTAGTCTCGGATAATTGGGCGAGCTTCGGTTGGCCGCACCGTATCCTCGACTATCTCTGGCACATTGTTTTGCCGGTGACCGCTTTGACGATCAGCGGCTTCGCCAGCCTCACCATGTTGACCAAGAACTCATTCCTCGAGGAGATCAACAAGCAGTACGTGATGACGGCGCGCGCCAAGGGTCTAACCGAGCGGCGCGTGCTCTACGGCCATGTGTTCCGCAACGCGATGCTGCTGGTGATCGCCGGCTTTCCCGCGGCTTTCGTCGGCATCCTGTTTACCGGCGCGCTCCTGGTCGAGGTGATCTTCTCGCTCGACGGTTTGGGCTATCTTGGCTACCAGGCGGCGCTCGGGCGCGACTATCCGGTGATGTTCGCGACGCTCTATATCTACACGCTGGTCGGGCTGGTGATGAAGTTGATCAGCGACCTGACCTACATGTGGATCGATCCGCGCATCGATTTCGGGACGCGCGGCCGATGACCACACCCATCGTCATCCCCCAGCCGCTCGGCGGTCGCCGCCTGCTCGGCCTGCCGATCAGCGTCGTCACCCATCACCGCCTGTTGCGCTTTGCCGCCAACCGCCGCGGTTTCTGGTCGTTGTGGATTTTCCTGGTGCTGTTCGGCCTCAGTCTGTTCGCGGAGTTTATCGCCAACGACCGGCCGCTGGTCGTGTCGTACGACGGCCATTGGTATTTTCCGGTGCTGAGCGACTATACCGAGCAGACCTTCGGCGGCGATCTGCCGATCCTGGCGGATTATCGCGACAAGACGGCGGCGGCGCGGATCGACGCCCACGGCTGGATGCTGTGGCCGCCGATTCCGTTCGCCGACGATACGATCAATTTCAACCTCGGCCAGCCGGCGCCGTCGCCGCCATCGTCGACCGATTGGCTCGGCACCGATGATCAGGGCCGCGACGTTCTGGCGCGGCTGATTTACGGCTTCCGCATCTCCGTCTTGTTCGGGCTTGCGCTTACTGTGTCGAGCTCGATCATCGGCGTCACCGCCGGCGCCATCCAGGGCTATTACGGCGGCCTGATCGACATCTCGTTCCAGCGCTTTCTCGAGATTTGGTCGGGCCTGCCGGTGCTCTATCTCCTCATCATCCTGTCGAGCATCGTCCAGCCGAATTTCTGGTGGCTGCTCGGCATCATGCTGCTGTTCTCGTGGATGTCGCTGGTCGATCTGGTGCGCGCCGAGTTCCTGCGCGCCCGCAATTTCGATTATGTGCGTGCGGCGCGCGCGCTGGGCGTGTCCGATCCGGTGATCATCTGGCGCCACGTTCTGCCCAATGCCATGGTGGCGACGCTGACGTTCCTGCCGTTCATCCTCAACGGTTCGATCACCACGCTGACATCGCTCGACTTCCTGGGCTTCGGCCTGCCGCCGGGCTCGCCGTCGCTCGGCGAATTGCTGGCCGAGGGCAAAGCCAATCTTCAGGCGCCGTGGCTCGGCCTGACGGCGTTCTTCGTTCTCGCCATCATGCTGAGCCTGCTGATTTTCATCGGCGAAGCAGTGCGCGACGCCTTCGATCCACGGAAGGGCGGTTGATGGCCCTCCTCGAAGTCAAAAATCTTGGCGTCAAATTCACGTTGCCGGATCGCACCCTCGCGGCGGTGAAAGGCGTGTCGTTCGCGCTCGACAAGGGCGAGACGCTGGCGCTGGTCGGCGAATCGGGCTCGGGCAAGACCGTGACGGCGCTGTCCGTCCTTCAACTCCTGCCCGCGCCGCCGGCGAGCCACCCGGCCAGCAGTAGCATCCGGTTCGACGGCGCCGAACTTGTCGGCGCGCCGGAATCCGAGCTGCGTCACATCCGCGGCGGCCGTATTGCCATGATCTTCCAGGAGCCGATGACCTCGCTCAATCCGCTGCACACGGTGGCGAAGCAGATCGGCGAGGCGCTGTGGCTGCACAAGCGCATGAACGGCAAGGCAGCGCGCGACCGGACGATCGAGCTGTTGCGCTTGGTCGGGCTGCCGGACGCCGAACACCGGTTGCAGTCCTATCCACATCAACTGTCTGGCGGTCAGCGCCAGCGCGTGATGATTGCCATGGCGCTCGCCAACGAGCCCGATCTGCTGATTGCCGACGAGCCGACCACTGCGCTCGATGTTACGGTGCAGGCGCAAATCCTGAAGCTTCTCAAGGACTTGCAGGCACGCTTCGGCATGGCGCTGCTGCTCATCACCCATGATCTCGGCGTCGTGCGCAAGATGGCGGATCGCGTCTGCGTCATGACCCAGGGCGAGATCGTCGAAGCCGGCGCGGCGCGCGAGGTGTTCGATCGGCCGCGTCATCCGTACACCCGCCATCTGCTCGATGCGCAGCCCAAGGGCGCGCCGGTGGTGCCGGCCGATGGCACGCCGGTGCTGATGGACGGCAAAGACGTCAAGGTCTGGTTCCCGATCAAGACCGGCCTGTTCCGCCGCGTCACCGGTTTCATTAAGGCGGTTGACGGCATAGACCTGGCGGTGCGCGCCGGGGAGACGCTGGGCGTGGTTGGTGAATCGGGCTCGGGCAAGACAACGCTCGGCCTGGCGTTGCTACGGCTGGTCGAAAGCCAGGGCGCCATCGTCTATGACGGCAAGCATCTGGATCGGCTGACCGGCCGTGCCATGCGGCCGTTGCGGCGCGAACTGCAGATCGTCTTCCAGGATCCGTATTCAAGCCTGTCGCCGCGTCTCACCATCGGCCAAATCGTCGAGGAGGGACTCAAGGTGCACGGTCTCGGCGGCGATGCGGCCGGCCGCCGCCGCTTGGTCGAGGACGCGCTGGACGCGGTGGCCTTACCGCGAGACGCCGTCGACCGCTATCCGCACGAATTCTCCGGCGGCATGCGGCAGCGTCTCGCTTTCGCCCGCATCCTGGCGCTACGCCCGCGTCTCATCGTGCTCGACGAACCGACCTCGGCGCTCGACATGTCGTTGCAGGCGCAGATGGTCGACCTACTGCGCGATTTGCAGCGGCGCTACGACATCGCCTATCTGTTCATCAGCCACGATCTGCGCGTGGTGAAGGCGCTGGCGCACCAAATCCTGGTGATGAAGGATGGCAAGGCGGTGGAGCAGGGGCCGGCGCGCCAGATCTTCGAATCGCCGCGTCAGGCCTATACGCGTGCCTTGATGGCGGCGGCGTTCGAGCTCGAAACGGTCGAAGGCGCGGCAGCGACCTGAGCGTTATTTATCGAGTTTCCAGCGCGCCATCAGCTTGCGCGTCGCGGCATAGTCCGGATGATCGACGGTCCAACCGTGCCGCACATAGGCCTGCGCTGTCATGCGGTTGCCGCGCCAGCCCAGGAACAGGTCGAGCACGAAGAAGATCGCGGCGAAGATATCGCCGGCCATGTTCACGGTATGGCCGTCGGCAAAGCGGCCGAGCAGGAACCAGGCGATGAACCACGCCAGCAGCAGGCCGAGCATCAACGCGCCCCAGGCGTGCAGCTTGCGCCAGAACAGCGGCAATCCTAGCAGCGGCGCCAGCACGAACAAATCCCAGGCAAAGCCGTCCTTGACCCATTTGATCCGGCCACCGCCCGGCGGTTTGAGTCCAAGCCGGACGGCCGGCGGTTCGTTCGCGCGTTTCTTCGCGGTTTCGCGTTTGAGCTTCATCGCGTGCCGCCATAGCGCTCGGTGGCGAACGCATAGAGCGCGCGGAGCGCCAAAGCCTCGCCGCCTTCTGGCCGCCCGGGCTTCGTGTTGCCGTTCCAAGCATAGGTATCGAGATGCGCCCACGAAATCTCCGCCGGCACGAACTCGGCCAGGAACAGCGCGGCGGTGATGGCGCCGGCGAACGGTCCCTCGCTAACATTGTTGATATCAGCAATGGGCGTCTTGAGCATTTCGCGATAAGGCTGCCACAACGGCAGACGCCACAACGGGTCGCCTTCGCGCATGCCTGCCGTCAGCAGTGATGCGGCGAGCGCATCGTCGCGCACGAACAGCGCCGGCAGATCGGGCCCGAGCGCGACCCGCGCCGCGCCGGTGAGCGTGGCGATATCGACGATCAGGTCGGGCCGCTCGCTGGCGGCCTCGGCGAGCGCGTCGCACAGGATCAACCGGCCTTCGGCATCGGTGTTGCCGATCTCGACCGTCATGCCGTGCCGTGTGCGCACGATATCGCCCGGTCGCAACGCGCTGCCGCTGACGGCGTTGTCGACGGCCGGCACCAGGATGCGCAAACGAACGTCGAGGCCGGCGTCCATGATCGCGTCGCCGAGCGCCAGCAGCGTCGCCGCGCCGCCCATATCCTTCTTCATCCAGCGCATGCCCGACGCCGTCTTGAGGTCGAGCCCGCCGCTGTCGAAGCACACGCCCTTGCCGACCAGCGTCAGCTTCGGCGCGCGCGCGTCGCCCCAGGTCACGTCGATGATCCGCGGTGGCCGGTTGCTGGCGCGGCCGACAGCGTGGATGGTTGGATAATTCCGCGCCAGCAGCTCATCGCCGACGATGGCGGTGCAGCGCGCGCCGTGCTTTGCCGCCAGGGCTTCGGCCGCCTGTTGCAACTCGGCCGGGCCCATCGCCTCGGCCGGTGTGTTGATCAGGTCGCGCGCCCAGCATTGCGCGCGCGCCAGCCGCGCGACCAGCTTGCGGTCGGCCTGGCGCGGCCAAACGAGGCGGGCCGGCGGGTGCTTGCGCACCCGGTAACGCGTGAAGGCGTAGGCGCCGAGCGCCCAGCCGAGCGCGCGCTGCGTGGCATGTGCGTCGTCGCTGGCGGCGTCGAGCGCATAAGCGCCTTCGGGCAGCGCGTCAGGCAGGCCAGCCAGATCCCAGATCGGGTCCGATTCGCTGGCGGCGGCCAGAACGCGCAACGGCTTGCCGTCGGCGCCCGGCACCATCAGGTGGCGGCCGGCATCGGCCGTGAAGCGCGTCGCCTCGACCCAGCGCGCGACCGCGGGATCGAGCTTGCTCAATGTCGGCACCAGCGACTCGCGCGTCACCACGGTCAGCGGCAAGGCGCCCGCTTCGCTTTCAACCAGCGCTGCGAGCGCCGCATCCTCGGTCACGATCCGTCCCCATCCCCATGCGCAGCCGGCAGTTGCGCGACACGCCTCTGCCCGGCACATTGCCGGCGCGAGGATACCCGATGGCAGACATCACCATCTATATCGGCAACAAGAACTATTCGTCGTGGTCGCTGCGCGCCTGGCTGATGCTCAAGCAGACCGGTGCCGCGTTCGAGTCGGAGGTCATTCCGCTGTACGTGCCGGGCAGCAAGGAGAAAATCCTGACGCATTCGCCGTCGGGCAAGGTGCCGGCGTTGCGGCACGGCGAGATCACGGTCTGGGACTCGCTGGCGATCGGCGAGTATCTGGCCGAAGCCTTTCCCAAGGTTGGTTTGTGGCCGGCGGCGCCTGCCGCCCGCGCTCGCGCCCGCTCGGTGAGTGCCGAGATGCACGCTGGATTTGCCAACTTGCGCCGCCATTTGCCGATGAACATGCGCCGCGTCCGCACGCCACGACCACTGACGGATGAGGTGGGCGCCGATGTCGCTCGCATCGCGGTGCTATGGCGCGATTGCCGCCAGCGCTTCGGTGCCGGGGGCGCGTTCCTGTTCGGCGGCTTCGGCATCGCCGATGCGATGTACGCGCCGGTGGTAAGCCGCCTGCGCAGCTATGGCGTGCCGATCGACGCGGATGCCGCCGCGTACTGCGACGCCATCGAACGCCACGCGCCGTATCGGGAATGGGCCGCGGCCGCCAAGGACGAGCCGATGGTGGTGACCGAGTTCGAGGTTTAGCGCGTCCGCGTTGCTTTAGCGTTTCGGCCAGAGGTTCGGCGACTCGATGTTCACCAACCTTCTCAAGAGCGTCCTTCACAATGTCGGCGTCGTGATCGTCGGCCTCGGCATCGCTTGGGTCGGCACGCTGATCGATGCGCTGGTCGGCGTCGGTGAAATCCACGGCGCGACGGCGGGCGTCGCCGGAAGCCTCCTCCTGGCCGCGGGATTTTTGTTGCGCACCTGGGCGACCTTTCACTTCTACGCGCATCGCATGTGGGTCATTTCGCTCGAGCCGCAGGCGGCGCTCATCACGTCGGGTCCCTATCGATTTTCGCGGAATCCGCTTTATCTCGGCGGCAACGTGTTCATTTTCTTCGGCGCGGTCCTGCTGTTGGGTTCGCCGGCGGCGCTCATCCTCACCGCGCTCCATCTTCCGTTGATGGATCGCTTCGTCCGGCGGGAAGAAGCGCAGCTGGAACGGACCTTCGGCGCCGACTGGCTGCGCTACAAAGCGCACGTACGCCGGTGGCTCTAGCCGAACGCTAGCGCTTCGTTTCGAGCGCCTTGATGCCGGGCAGCGTCTTGCCTTCGAGCCATTCGAGGAACGCGCCGCCGGCGGCCGAGACATAGCTCAACTGATCGACGACGCCGGCGTGCAGCAGCGCCGCGACCGTATCGCCGCCGCCCGCAACACTCACCAGACGGCCTGCACGCGTCAGCGCCGCCACCTGCTGCGCGATGGCGGTGGTGGCAGCGTCGAACGGCTTGGTCTCGAAAGCGCCGACCGGCCCGTTCCACACCAGCGTGCGGCAACCGGCGAGCTTTTCCCGAATGAGCGCGACGCTGCGCGGCCCGAGGTCGAGGATCATCTGGTCGTCGGGAACGCGATCGGCCGCGACGGTGGCGACCGGAATGCCAGCCTTCACCGCCGGCGCCACGACGACGTCGACGGGAAGGACAAGCTCGCAGCCCGCGTCCTTCGCCTTGGTGGCGAGGCGCCGCGCGGTTTCGATCATGTCGCGTTCGACCAGCGATTTGCCGACGGACTTGCCTTCGGCCAGTAACGGCGTGTTGGCCATGGCGCCGCCGATGATCAGGAGTTGGACCTTGCGGACCAGGTTGTCGAGCAGGTCGAGCTTGGTCGAGACTTTGGCGCCGCCGATGATCGCGGCCACTGGCCGCGCCGGATTCTCGAGCGCCTTGTCGAGCGCAATGAGCTCGGCCTGCATCAGCCGGCCGGCATAGGCGGGCAGCAGACGCGCCACCGCCTCGGTCGAGGCGTGCGCCCGATGCGCCGCCGAGAAGGCGTCGTCGACATAGATATCGGCCAGCGCGGCCAGTGCCTTGGCGAAGGCCGGATCGTTCTTCTCCTCGCCCTTGTGGAAGCGAAGATTTTCCAGCAGCACGATTTCGCCGTCGCGCAGCCCGTCGACCGCGTGTTGTGCGGGCGCGCCGACGCAGTCGTCGGCGAATACCACCTTCCGGCCGTTGAGCGCGGCGGCCAGCGTCGGCACGATCGGACGCAGCGACAGATCGGGCTCGCGATCCTTGGGCCGGCCGAAATGCGAGATCACGACGACGCGGGCGCCCTTGTCGGCTAGCTCGCGGATCGTCGGCGCCAGCCGTTCGATGCGCGAGGCATCGGTTACCTTGCCGTCGGTGACCGGCACGTTGAGATCGGCGCGCACGAGCACGCGCTTACCGTTGGGATCGAGGTCGTCGAGCGTCCGAAACAGGGCCATGGGATCTACGCGCGCCGGGCGCGTTCAGGCGTCGCTGGGCGGAACCCAGGGTATGGTCTGAAAGTCGATGCCGTCTTCGGCAAGCGCACGCGTTTCTTCCGGCGTCGAATCGCCGTAGATGCCACGCGCCTTGGTCGTGCCGTTGTGGATGGCGCGTGCCTCGGCGGCGAACCGTGAGCCGACGTTTTCGCAATTCGTCTCGACGTGCCGGCGCAAGACCTGGAGCGCGCGGCGCACGTCTTCGGCGCGCGGCGGCGTCTGGTCGGCGCCCGGTGTACCGGCGGCGCGCAACGGCCGCGGCGCCATCGGCGCCTTGTCGACCTCGTCGCTGCCGCATTGCGGGCAGCTGACCTGACCGCGCGCGTTCTGCCGGTCGAAGGTGGCGCCGTCGCGGAACCATCCTTCGAACTCGTGGCCGGTTTCGCATTTGAGCTTGAACAGAATCATTCTTGGGACATAACCCTTTGATGGGCGGTGCGTTCCGCCAAGGAAGATGGTTTTGGCCACCGCTGGGGTCAAGTGCTAATGCGCCCACCGACCGAATTCGACCCACCGCCATCGCCTTGGATCGAACGTCACGCGACCATGATCCGCACCGGTGGCTGTGTCCTCGACCTCGCCGCCGGCGGCGGCCGGCACACCCGCCTGCTGCTCGCCCGCGGCTACAGCGTCGTCGCCGCCGATCGCGACACTACGGCGCTGCAGGCCGCCGTTGCCAGTGATCCTACGTGCAGAACCGTCGCGCTCGATCTCGAAAACGGCGAAGCTTGGCGGTTGGGCGACGGCTACGACGGCATCGTCGTGACCAATTATCTCTATCGCCCGGCCTTCGCCGATCTCGTGGCGGCGCTGGCGCCAGCGGGCGTGTTGCTCTACGAGACCTTCATGCTCGGCAACGAGCGCTTCGGCAAGCCGAGCAATCCGGACTTCCTGCTGCGGCCCAACGAGCTGATCGAGGTTTTCGCGTCACATCTGACGGTGCTGGCCTTCGAGCAGGGCATCGTCAGCCGGCCGCGGCCCGCCGCAATTCAACGTCTGGCGGCGGTAAAAGGCGGTATAATCACCCTCGATTGAAGCGCTGCGGGAGAATTGCCATGGCGCGCAAATTCAAGCTCAACGTTGGCTGGCACGACCGGCTGATCCGCGTTCTCATCGGTCTGGCGATCATCGGCGGCATCTGGATCTGGTTCGCCGGCGAACGCTGGCTTGCCTTGATCGGGATCATACCGATCCTGACCGCGATCGGCGGTTGGGATCCGATCTACGAGACCTTGGGCATGACCACCGACACCACCATGACGCCAGAGGTGACGTCGGAAGTGCCGCCGGAGAAGTGACGGTCTAGTCGGCGGCGGCGATGGTGCTGGGTCGCTTCGGCGCGGCGAACAGGCGGTCGTGCGCCAGCGATGGCACCGCGCGCCGCGCCTCGGCCACCTTGGCCGGATCGATCTCGGCGACGATCGCGCCGGTGCCGTCTTCCGCTTCGGCGAGGATTTCGCCCCAGGGCGCCACGATCATGGCGTGACCAAAAGTGCGCCGGCCGCCGCCATGCTCGCCCCATTGCGCCGGCGCGAAAACGAAGCAACCGTTCTCGATGGCGCGGGCGCGCAGCAGAACATGCCAGTGCGCGCGGCCAGTCGGCACCGTGAAAGCCGACGGCACCGCCAGGAAATCGGCGCCCGCCTTGGCGAGTGCGCGGTAGAGATGGGGAAAACGCATATCGTAGCAGATCGTCATGCCGAGCCGTCCCCACGGCAACTCGGCAACCACGGCCTTGTCGCCGGATTTGTAGGTCTGCGATTCACGGTGCCGTTCGCCGGTCGGCAAATCGACGTCGAACATGTGGATCTTGTCGTAGCGCGCGGTGATGTCGCCTTGCGGCGAGATCAGGAATGAGCGGTTCGACAGCCGCTCGGCGTTCTTGTCACGGATCACCGCCGAGCCAAGCAGCAGCCACGCGCCTGTTTCGCGCGCGAGAGCGCGGAACGCCGCGACCATGGCGTTTTGATCCTCGTGGCGGGCCTTGTCGAGCGCCAGCGCCCGCTTGGGCTCGATCATGTCGCTGACCTCGGGCGTCATGATCAGGTCCGCGCCTTGGTCGCGCGCGCGCCGAACGAGCTCACTGGCGGTGCTGACATTCGCCTCGATCGCGGCACCCGACGTCATCTGGATGCAGGCGGCCTTGAAACGGGTGCTCATCGCGGCAGCCCAAGCAGTGGGTTGAGCTTGCCTTCGCGGTCAAGCGCCACCAATTCGTCCGAACCGCCGATGTGCCGGCCGTCGATGAAGATTTGCGGCACGGTCCGTCGCCCGCCGGCGCGCTCGACCATTTCCTCACGCTTGTCGTCGTCGCCCATCACGTCGATGTCCGTGAAGTTCACGCCCTTTTTTTGCAGCAGGTTGCGAGCCCGCGCGCAATAAGGGCAGAACATCGTGGTGTAAAGCTCAATCTTGGCCACGGCCGATTATCTGGTCAGGCGCACGATTAAATCAACTCACAGATCGGGCCGCACCGTCCGCGCCAGCGTCAGGACATCGACCGAGGTCGCGCCGGCGTCGAGCAGGGTGCGGGCGCATTCCGACACGGTGGCGCCGGTGGTCAGAACGTCGTCGACTAGCAACACGCGGCAGCCGGCGACGCTGTGGCCCCGCTTCAAGGCGAAAGCGCCGCGGACGTTACGACGCCGCTCGGCGCGGCCGCTGCGACCTTGCGACGGCGTGGCGCGCCGCCGTTCAAGCAGGTCGGTGACAACGGGCGGGCCGCCGCCGCGGACCAAGGCGTGCGCCAGCACAGCGGCTTGGTTGTAGCGGCGCGCGAACAGCCGCGTCCAATGCAGCGGCACGGGCGCGACGATACCGCATGTTGCCAAAAACTCGGCGCCTGCCCGGCGCATGAATCGGCTGAGCGCCGGCGCCAGTTGCAATTTGTCGCCGTGCTTGAAGGCGAGCACCAATGTCCGGCTGGCCTCGTCATAGCGCAGTGCCGCACGCGCGCGTGCGTAAAGTGGCGTTTCACGGGCGCACGCGCCGCAAATTGCGTCAGCGCCGAGATCGACCTCGAACGGCAGGCCGCAGCGCGCACAGCACGGCGGTTGCAGGAAAGCGATGCCGCGCCAGCATTCGGCACATAACGCGCCGTCGCCGCCGATCTCGATGCCGCATTTAAGGCAACGCGGCGGCAACAGAAGATCGAGCACGGTCGCACCGACACGGCGCGGGTCCAGAGCGCGGATCAATCCCCCCATAATGCGATCTCAGGCGACGGCAGCCGCCTTGTCAATCCGCGCGGGCCGAGGCGATGATGCGCCATGAAGCCGGTTGACCCACTGCGCATTTTCGATCCGCACGCCGTGCGCCGTCATCGGGCGCGCGCCGCGTGGCTCGGTCTTGGCGCCGAGTTCCTGTTCGAGCGCGCGGCGGCGGATCTCGCCGAGCGTCTCGGCGAGATCAAGCGGCAGTTTCCGGTGGCGCTCGATCTCGGCTGCCGCGGCGGGCTCATGGCGCGTGCACTCGGCAGCCGCGACGGCGTCGGCCGCCTGGTGTCGGCCGATCCATCCGAAGCCTTGGCACGCCGCGCGCCGCGCCCGGCCGCGGTGATCGATCTCGAAGCGCTGCCGTTCGCGCCGGAGGCTTTCGACCTCGTGCTCAGCCCGCTGGTACTGCACTGGGTCAACGATCTGCCCGGCATGCTGCTTCAGCTGCGCCGGATACTCAAGCCCGGCGGCTTGTTGTTGGCGACGCTGTTCGGCGGTGAGACCTTGAGCGCGTTGCACACCACGCTGATCGAGGCCGAACTCGAAAGCGCCGGCGGCGCCAGCCCACGGGTGTCACCCTTCGCGGACTTACGCGATATCGGCGGCTTGCTACAGCGCGCCGGCTTCGTCGAACCGGTGGTCGATGGCGATCGCACCGACGTCGAATATGCCGACGCCTTCGCGCTGATGCGCGATCTGCGCGCCATGGGCGAGACCAACGCCCAGCGCGAGCGGCGCAAAGCGCCGACCCGGCGCGGCACACTGGCGCGCGCTGCTTCGCTCTATCGCGAGCGGGCGGCCACGGCGGGCGGCCGCGTCGTCGCAACCTTTCAGACGATCAACCTGACGGCCTGGGCGCCGGCGAACTGACGGCGTTCACTGGCAGACGTAATAGTACGTCAACGCGTATTGGCCCGATGGCTGTGCGCCGTTCGGTACCGACAGCTTGCCGTAATGCTGACAGTGCAGCGCCGCCATGTTGTATGGGTTGACGCCCTTGCCCGTGCGAATCGCGATCCCGTTCGCGTCGGCACGCACGATCTGCGGCCGCAGGACGTAGTCGGGATAATAACAGGCGGCGACCGGCAGAACGGCCAGCAGACACAGGATGCGGGCAAAACGGTGCATGGCGGCGAGCCTAAGGTCGCGGGCGCAAACCGGCAAGCTGCTAAAGCAGGTCGCGTAGCGCCGCGATCAGGCCCCTGTCGGCCGGCGGCATCGGGTAATCGTCGAAGCGCTGCGGCCTGACCCAGCTCAGCTTCTGCCCCTCGCGCGCGGTGACCAGTCCCTTCCACCGGCGGCAGACGTAAAGCAGCAGGACGACGTGCAGCTCCGGATAGCGATGCGAGGCGAAGGTGAGCGGCGATAGGCAAGCCTCGGCCACATCGATGCCGAGCTCCTCGTGCAGTTCGCGGATCAGCGCCGCCTCGGGTGTCTCGCCCGGATGAATTTTGCCGCCGGGAAACTCCCACAGCCCGGCCAACGGCTTGCCGGCGGGACGCTCGGCCAGCAGAACGCGGCCGTCGGTGTCGATCAATGCGACGCAGACCACCGTGACGCCGGCGGTCTCAGCTCCGATAGCTGCCATTGATGTCGATGTAGCGGTGCGTCAGGTCGCAGGTCCAGACGGTCCAGCGGCCCCGGCCGATGCCAAGATCGACGGCCAGCCGGATATCGCGGCCGGCCATGTGCCGCGCCACGGGCGTCTCGTCATAGCCCGGAATCGGTCCGCCCTTGGCGGCGATGGGCACGCCGCCAACGGCAATTGACAGCCGGTCGCGGTCGGCCTTTTCGCCGGCCTTGCCGACGGCCATGACGATGCGGCCCCAGTTGGCGTCGCCGGCGGCAATCGCTGTTTTGACCAACGGCGAATTGCCGATGGCGAGGCCGATCCGCCGCGCCGCACCGGCGGTAGCCGCGCCCGAGACGTCGATGGTGACGAATTTTTCCGCGCCTTCTCCGTCGCGCACGATTTGCTGCGCCAGGTCGACCAGTACTTCGTCCAGCGCACGACGGAATGCCTTGAGCGCCGGATCTGCGGCACGCGCGATGCGCCGGTTTCCGGCCTTGCCGGTCGCCACCAGCAGCAGCGTGTCGCTCGTCGAGGTGTCGCCATCGACGGTGATCGAATTGAACGACCGCTCGTTGCCGGCTGCCAGCATCGATTGGAGCGCGGTGGCGGCAATGCTCGCATCGGTGAAGACATAGGCCAGCATCGTGCCCATGTCGGGCGCGATCATGCCCGAGCCCTTGGCGATACCGTTGATAGTGACGCGCGTGCCGTGAATCTCGACGCTGCGCGTCGCGCCTTTGGGGAACGTATCGGTGGTCATGATCGCCTGCGCCGCTTCGGCCCAGGCGTCGGCGCGCGCCGCCGCCGCCGCCGCGGGCAACGCGGCGACGATCTTCTCCGCCGCGAGCGGCTCGCCGATGACGCCGGTCGAGGACACGAAGACCTCGCGTGGGTCGCAGCGAAAGACTTTCGCCGCCGCCGCGACGGTCTGCGCGACCGCGTCGCGGCCACGCTTGCCGGTGAAGACGTTGGCGTTACCGGAATTGACGACGATTGCCCGCGCTTTGCCGCGCTTCAACGCCTTGCGGCACCAGTCGATCGGCGCGCCCGGCGTCAGCGAGCGGGTAAACACGCCGGCCACCGCGCTACCCGGCGCGACGACAGCGACCATGAGGTCGGTCCGCTCCTTGTAGCGGATGCCACAATGTGCGCTCGCCAGACTGACGCCGGCAATCGGCGGCAGATCGGGAAAGCGCGTCGGCGCGAGCGGCGAAACCGCGGCCATATTCGGTCCGTCGAGATCGTCGGGTGATCTGCCGCTTATTGCGGCTTGAGATTGAGCTTGTCGGGCGCGGTGTCGGGCGCCAGCGTCGGCGCGCCGGGTGCCGCGCCGCCGGAAGCGGCTCCGCCGGGTGGTGTCAGCTTCGGTGCCGTACCGGTAGCCGGCAGCTTGCTGCCGTCGAGCGCGAAAATCTCGACCTTGGCCGATTGGTCGAGCTCCTTGACGCGATCGCCGATGATCTTGGTCGCAATCTGCTGCGCCAGACGCGGCGCCTCTTGTTCGTAAGGCAGCGCCTTGGCGGGCCGGCGGTCCTCGACCTGGATGACATGCCAACCGAATTCGGTATGGACCGGCGTCTGGGTGAATTCGCCCTTCTTCAACGCAAAAGCCGCGCTGGCGAATTCGGGCACCATCTCGTCCTTGGTGAACCAGCCGAGATCGCCGCCCGATGTCTTACCCGACGGATCGATGGTCTTCTCTTTGGCCAAGGTCGCGAAATCGGCGCCCTTCTTCAGTTGCGCAATGACGTCTTCGGCCTCTTTCTGGCTCGCCACCAGGATATGGCGGGCCTTGACCTCTTCCTGCTTGGGCGCGTCCTTGGCGTATTGCGCGTAGGCCGTCTGGAGCTTCTCCTTGGTGATCTCCTTGCGCGCAATCGAATTGAAATACGCATCCTGCAGGATTTGGTTGCGGGCGAGCATCAGCCGCTTCCGGATCACGGGGTCGGCATCGACCCGCGCCTTCTCGGCGGCTTGTGCCGCCACCACCATCCCGACCAGTCGGTCGATGATCTGCGGGTAGGCCTGCTCGAGAGTGACATGTTGGCGCACGTCGGGGGCGAGTGCGCTGTAGGCGATCTCGACATCCATGCGGGTCACGGTCTGGCCGTTGACGCGCGCGACGACGGGGTCTCCCGCCGACTTGGTTTTCTGGGCCAGCGCCGGAGTGGCGGCCAAGGCAAGGATCAGGCAGGCGAAAATCGCGTTCCGCGCCGTCATAGCAGGTGTTTCCTTTCGATTCCGACCGTCGCGGCGGGGCGGGCCGCGCACGCGTCGCTGATAAAGCACATCGCCCGGTTCAGAACAAGCTCCGGCAACAGTTAATCGGCCGTTCCAGCAAGGGTTTTCCGGCCTGGTCGAATTGACACTCGCGTTATATGTCCCTATCTCTCATAACGTCGCCTTGGCGACGTTCGACTTTTCCGCCATCCCATCGAGGTTTTGATGATCGGCGCCCTTGCCCGGCGATTCTTCGGTTCGGCGAATGACCGTTATATCAAAAGCCTGCAACCGCTCGTCGACGACATCAACGCACTCGAACCGGAACTGATTGGTCTTTCAGACGATGACTTGCGTGCGCGCACCGACGTCTTCCGTAAACGATTGAACGACGGCGACGAGATCGACGACCTGCTGGTCGACGCCTTCGCGACCGTGCGCGAAGCGGCGAAACGGGTTCTCGGTCAACGCCACTTCGACGTCCAGCTGATGGGCGGCGTCGTCTTGCACCGCGGCATGATCGCCGAGATGCGAACCGGCGAAGGCAAGACGCTGGTGGCGACTTTGCCGGTCTATCTCAACGCGCTGACCGGCAAGGGCGTGCATGTCGTCACCGTCAACGACTACCTCGCCAAACGCGACAGCGAATGGATGGGCCAGGTCTACAAGTTTCTCGGCTTGTCCGTCGGCTGCATCGTGCACGAGCTCGATGATTTGCAGCGTCGCGCTGCGTACGAGGCCGACGTCACCTACGGCACCAACAACGAATTCGGCTTCGATTATCTCCGCGACAACATGAAGTTCTCGCTAGTCCAGATGGTCCAGCGGCCGTTCAACTATGCGATCGTCGACGAAGTCGACTCGATCCTGATCGACGAGGCGCGCACGCCGTTGATCATCTCCGGCCCGGCGGAAGATTCATCCGAGCTCTATCGCGCGGTCGACAAGCTCATTCCGCAGCTCGCGCCCGAGGATTACGAGAAGGACGAAAAGCAACGCGCCGTCACGCTGACGGAATCGGGCGTTGAGAAGATCGAAGCGATGATGCGCGATACCGGCCTGATGAAGAGCGGCACGCTCTACGATATCAACAATCTCGCGCTCGTCCATCACGCCAATCAGGCATTGCGCGCACACAAGCTGTTCGCCCGCGATACCGACTACATCGTGCGCGAAGGCAAGATCGTCATCATCGACGAATTTACCGGCCGCATGATGGAGGGGCGCCGCTATTCCGAAGGCTTGCACCAGGCGCTCGAGGCCAAGGAAGGCGTCGACGTGCAGAACGAAAATCAGACGCTGGCGACCATCACCTTCCAGAATTATTTCCGCCTGTTCCCCAAGCTCGCCGGCATGACCGGCACGGCGATGACCGAGGCGACGGAGCTCAACGAGATCTACAAGCTCGACGTCATCGACGTGCCGACCAACAGACCTTGTGTCCGTCTCGATGCCGATGACGAGGTTTACCGCACGGCGCGTGAAAAGTACGACGCGATCATCCAGCAAGTTCTGGCGTGTCAGGAACGCAAACAGCCGGTTCTCGTCGGCACCGTCAGCATCGAAAAATCAGAGACGTTGTCCGATCTCTTCAAGAAAAAGAAGATTCCGCACAACGTACTGAACGCGCGCTACCACGAACAGGAAGCGCAGATCATCGCCCAGGCCGGCCGGCCCGGCGCCGTCACGATCGCCACCAACATGGCCGGCCGCGGCACCGACATCCAGCTCGGCGGCAATGTCGAGATGCGCTTGCGCAACGAGCTCGTGGGCATCAACGATCCGTCGGTGCGCGACCGCCGTGCCGCCGAAATCCGCGCCGAGGTGCAGACGGCACACGAGGAGGCGGTCAAGGCTGGCGGCCTCTACGTGATCGGCAGCGAACGGCATGAAAGCCGCCGCATCGACAATCAGCTGCGCGGCCGCTCCGGTCGCCAGGGCGATCCCGGTGCGTCCAAATTCTTCGTGTCGCTTGACGACGATCTGATGCGCATCTTCGGATCGGACCGGATGGACGGCATGTTGCAGAAGCTCGGCCTCAAGGAAGGCGAGGCGATCATCCATCCGTGGATCAACAAGGCCTTGGCGAAGGCGCAGGAAAAAGTCGAAGGCCGCAATTACGAAATCCGCAAGCACCTGCTGCGCTTCGACGACGTCATGAACGACCAGCGCAAGGTCGTTTACCAGCAGCGCAAGGAAATCATGGCGGCGGCCGACATCAGCGCGATGATGGCCGACATGCGCGAGGAAGTGGTCGAGAACCTGGTAGCCCGCTGCGTGCCGGAGAACGCGCTTCCCGATCAATGGGACACGGCGGCGTTGCACGAAGAGGTCCGCCGCGTCTTCAATCTCGATCTGCCGATCGCCGACTGGGCGAAGGAAGAGGGCATCGCCGACGTCGAACTGCGCGAGCGAATCGGTCGTGCGGTCACCGAAAAGACTGCACAGAAAGAAGCGCTCTACGGCGCCGACATCATGCGCATGGCCGAGCGCAGCATCTTGTTGCAGATACTCGACCAGCAGTGGAAGGACCATCTGCTGGTGCTCGACCATTTGCGGCAAGGAATCAATCTGCGCGCTTATGCGCAACGCGATCCCCTCAACGAATACAAGCGCGAGGCGTTCGAACTGTTCCAGGGCATGCTTGTCGCGCTGCGCGAACAGGTGGTCAGCGTCCTGGCGCACGTCGAGTTGCGGGTCGAACGCGGCGACAGTGCGCCGCCGCCCGGATTGACGTCGGCGCCGGCCCGCGGCGTCGAGACGCGCGAGGATCCGGCGCTGGCTGCCGCCACACCGGCGCGCGCGGCCTCAACGCCAGCGCCGTGGGCGCGCACGCCGCGAAACGCGCCGTGCCCCTGCGGCTCGGGCAAGAAGTACAAGTACTGCCACGGCCGGGTTTGACGCCGTGTTGCCCGGGCCGACCCCCTAGGAACAAATCGCATTAAACCGAATTAATCGAAGCGAAGGGGCGGCGTAATCCGTCCGGAGCCATGGTGTTGCGGAAATCGGGCGCGAACCGGTGTCGCGGACACTGGCAGGCCCAAAACGCCGTTCCGTTGGCGGTGGCATCTTCTTTGGCGTGAGGTTGATCCATGATGTTTTCGACAATGTCCGCTGGCCGGTTGCGCCGGCTTGCCATTGGAGCGGTTTTTTCGGTCGTGCTGGCGCCGCCGCCGATGGTGGCGTTCGCGCAAACGCAGACGGGCGGATCCGCGATCGTGCCGATGCCGAGCTTCGCGCCCATGGTGAAGAAGGTGCTGCCGGCGGTGGTCAACATCTCGGTTGCCGAGAAATCCGACGTAGCCAGCTCGGGTGATGACGACCAGGATCAGCAGTTCGGCCAGAACGACAATCCGTTCCAGGGATTTCCACCATCGCCGTTCGATGAATTCCTGCGCCGCTTCTTCCAGCAGCAGCAGCGCCAGTTCCGTGAATCGCCGGTTCCCCAAGGGCAGCGCATCGCGCTCGGCTCGGGCTTCATCATCGATCCGACCGGCTATGTCGTGACCAACAACCACGTGGTCCAGGATGCGACGAAGGTGACGGTCATCCTTCAGGACAACAGTCGGCACCCGGCCAAGGTGATCGGTCGCGATCCCAAGACCGATCTGGCGCTGCTCAAGATCGAGAGCAAGGAGCCGCTGCCCTATGTCACCTGGGGTGACAGCGACGCGGCGCAGGTCGGCGACTGGTTGCTCGCGGTCGGCAATCCGTTCGGCCTCGGCGGTACGGTCAGCCCGGGCGTTCTGTCGGCGCGTGGCCGCGACATCCATGCTGGCCCCTATGACGATTTCCTCCAGATCGACGCCTCGATCAATCGCGGCAATTCGGGCGGCCCCGATTTCGATCTCCAGGGCCAGGTCATCGGTATCAACACCGCGATCTATT